>JGI24158J21664_10001969_pt1 | contig 24176 bp, 21 predicted proteins | sample Ectturendosymbi3_FD_21664 | JGI IMG/M metagenome (IMG submission 21664) | reverse complement strand
CCCATGCGATCATTGACTATTTTATATCAGGTTCCACAAACAAAGCCAGCTCATCTAATGAACCGAAGAAACATTTTTGACTAATTGTTAGCACAAGTTAACTTTTCGTGTGCAGTACAAAAATATTTTTGGCGATGATTTTCAATGAAAGCAAGTGTCGTGTCAACACCTCTTTAGATCTGGTGGGGGGATGCATCCCCTGCACCCCCCCTGTGTCCGCGCCTGTGGCTGAGTAGGGCGAGTGTTTCGGAATGAATATCATTGTGAATATCTTGAGAGTTTGCACAAGTGGAGCAGTGATATGGAACATTCTTACAGTTGTAAAATTTGAATTCACTTTCAGTTAAACCAGGACTTTCAAAATGAAGTGTTTACAGATTACACACAAAAAGTAGGCTATTACTCACAGTTACAATATCAAAAAAAGTATCCCAAAGGTAACATCTACTATGACAGTTCATTCTAGTAAAGAGACTCATTATTTAATATCGTTTGAACTAAAGTGTGCTATGCTTTGCAAAATCTTTTTTAGATTTTGTGATAATTGGGGAACCTTACCATACATAAAACTGGTTTCAACAAATCTGCCTTAACATCACAAAACTCTCCATAGCAAATGCGTTCAGTTACGAAAAGGATAATATTATTTTACTGCAGTCACTAAACAGTAAAATTCACAATAGCGATTCATAATGAACGCTTTTGTGGAGAGTTTTAAACAAATTAACATGAAACTCCCAAACTTCCCACAAAATGGCAAAAGAGAAATTGGTTGTGTTTTCCATAGCGCAGCTAGTACCCAAAAAGACAAAACTGTCACGCTTTGACTACATGCAACTAATATTAAACACTGCTTTACCTCCGAACAACACTGAAGCCGCTTCAATATTGCCACATTTCATACGCAAATAAGCACCAAGTTGAGAACATAAGCACATTGGTGCAGTGACGGATTTACGCATAGGCCATGGCCTAGAGCCCCGTGGTTTTGGGGTCCCGCGGAATCCTTCCTATGACGACTCATTACTAACTTAAAATTGGGAAACTGCGCAGAGACATAACTTCACGGCATTGTCGTCGGAAGGGGGTGTTGGATTTTGAAAATTTCAGCAAGAAAAGGTTGTTTTCTTAGTTTCGAGTGGGAAAAAACACAATTCACCACTTTCGGCACCCCTGGCAAAATTTTTGGAAAAATCCAATGGTGCCTCCTCTGGAAAAAATCCTTCCGACGTCCATGCTTCGCAGTTTACTTTGAAACGAAGGAAATTGCAAGCGTTAAGATTCTTATCAGTACAGTAACAACACGATAATATTGTTTGCTACGCAATATAAGACTGACAATACTGCTTTTCATCTGAGTCCTGCAGTGTCCGACGGTCTTGCGTCAGAATATGATGTTACGACCGTACTAAATTGTGAAAAACTTCTTGATAACTTCGCTTGCCTGAAGGCACGAAAAAAACTTTGTAATAGACTGCGAGCTGTTGCATATTTTGGTGGCAAACATTTGGTATCAGTTGATGTAGATTATTACATATTTGCCCTCTTCTTCATGGATACAATTGCTTGCGCTAGTGAGGGCTACCTGTGGTAACGGTTTCAAATGTGCTTTACACAAAGGCTTGCAGCAGTGGTGTGGCCAGACATTTTGATTGGGCTGATCAAAAACACGGATACTCCGCTTTGCTCATGAATTTGAAAAGAAATATTCATAAAGTGACGTCATTCTGCTACACTGGCCCACGTGTCCCCCCTGGCTACGCCCTGACTTACAGTAGTCTATCAAAGGTAGAATTTTAAGACTTTATAAAATTTTTGTTATTTAATTTATCAGTGGTGGGTTTCAGTTGTCAAAGTTATAGCAGGAAATAATTTAATCGCTTCTGAAAAAGTGTAGCCCTAGTCACTGCAGCACAGCGGTCTCTCGTAGTGAGAAACAGAGGTGTACAGTGTCTGAAATTTTTGACTCCGACTCCACTCCGACGCACTTTTAAGTTTTGGACTCCGACTCCTGCTTGAATTCCAAAGTGAATGCTATAAACTTTTGGCAGTGTGTAAACGACCGTATCCGGTTTTCGCTTTAAAAAGACTGAAAAACTGTCTCAAACGAAATTGCTGAGCTCTGCAAAATAGGTGACCTCTTCTTTACATCATACATGTCACTTTTTTCTCAGATTGGCCAATAGATTTTCAACGTATCACCATGAACAAGAAAATGTCCAAATCTGCACATATGAAACTCACCAACCTAACCTTATTCACATCCTAGTGGTATTAAAATTTTTGGACTTCCTGTGAAGTAGTTTTTCTCATTTGAATTTTACATCATAAGATGCTTTGTAAAAAAACAACCTTCAATAATAATAATAAAAAATAAGCAAACTAACCTCATATTCAAAAAATGACTCCGGCTCCGGCCTTTCCTTAAAAAAATAAACTCCGGCTCCACTCCCTTTTTCGAAACTCGTTAAGACTCCGGCTGCAATCCACTCCGACATTCCGGCTCCTGTACACCTCTGGTAAGCGATTTGTCAAATACACTGTTTCTGAAATATAAAAGCCTTAGTAGGCAAATTTGTAGCGCGTTTGATGCGGATCCTGTGTTTAGTTGCTTCCAACTAGATTACCAGTATTCAGAGCTTGCTTGTTGAAATTCTAGATGTGAGTTAAATCAGCTAGAACAGTTTCTCTTGAGTTTTGCTTGGAAAAACGCGTCTACATTGTGATAGGCTACTTCATACAGTTAGCTGAGGGTGGTGCGAAAATTATTTGTTGTGCAAAACTTGTCTTCATACTATTTACCATCAGCCTATAGCAGTTTTTTTAAGGAAAATGTTAGGTACGCGGTATGGACCTGTAGGGCCCGATTTTCTCTGATTCTAGGGATCCGATGATAATTTTCTCTGATTCTAGGGATCCGGTTTTAAATTCTAGGGACCCGAATCGAGTTCCTAAAACACCTTAAAAAACCCTGGCCTATAATATAGAAGATTTAAACACTATTTTTTATTGCTTGGAAAATGACAACTTAAAAACCGTATAAATAAACTCCGTTTTCACTGAATAGATTGTGCTTGTTTTGTCCAAAAATATATATGGTCACTATAACAAACGAGTTTACGTACAGCTAATCGGATCGACAACCAGACCAGGAGTGGACAATTAGTTCAACTCGCGGACCAGTTTGAGAAGGCCGCGCTTAGCGGAGTGCCGCACCTTCTTCTGCAAACAGATTAGAAGGATCGGTTCAAGTTAGTCTTATAGCACCAACGTTTACTCTGATAGGTTGGAGGAAATTTTCAGATTTAAAGTTCTTTCCTGAATGCTTGTGGCCCGCGGGGCGCTAGTTGCCACCCCTGAACATGACGAAAGAGCTATAAATACCAAGAAAAGATCGCATTGACATTTGCTGTGGAGAAGAATGTAAGAAAGCTTCAATTTTTTTTAAATTACTTAATTTCTGTTGAAGATCTGAGGTAATCGTAGAACCACAGTCGGAACCACAAAAGGAAAAATTTGAGGAGGCACGACCCGTAAGAAGGGCATATTTTCACGCTTTTAAGACTAGCGACCAAATAGGTCACACCTGCGTGGGGCCCTGAAAATTAAGATGGTCTAGGGCCCCGCGCTCCCTAAATGCGTCCCTGGTTACGGGCCTGTGCTGCAATACCGCAGTGCCTACATATGAGCCGCCACTGTTTCTTTGTATGCAAACAAACTGGCTGGGTTATCTCCCAGAGGTAAATGGACTTTGGTTTTTCAAATCCAATTCCAATCCGACAATTTCATTTCAAAATCCAAATCCGATAAACTGACAGTTCCAAATCCTGTTTAAATCCAAAATTCTATCAGTTGTGCTCTGCCAATGGCAAAATAACCCCAGCACAGCGTTTGCCTCATGAGGCAAAACAGACACTTCCAACAGATACCTTGAAAACAAACTCAAAGTTAACTTACGCTCTATTTTGGCTAAGAACCAGTCCCGTCACCACGGGGGGCTTTGGTGGGCTTAGCCACTCGAAACAAAGCTCCAAGCCTCCCTAATTGAAAGATGAAACACGATAAATCAGTGGCGTTTTTGTCAATTTTTGGAATGTCAAGCCCCCGCAGGAATGCAAAGTCCCCCTATTGAAAAATTTCTGGCGACGGTTGACGGTTCTACTCAGAACACCAAAATAGCAGACACTTTAAAGATTTCAAGGCAAGCGCTATTAGCATAAGATGCAATGAGAAGCTCAATTATGAAGTCAAGTGTAAGATATCAAATCAGACAAACAAATTACCAGGTACAGTACAAGCGAATCAATAGCACTATAGGCTATATAGCTGTTGCGATCGGAAATCCCGAGAGGCATATGCGCAAAGCTTCGCACTGTGGCAGCAAGCAACACTAGAGTTCACATGCCATGATCACTCTAATATTGCTTGTTCGCGCCACATATATGTATGGTGTTGTTCTTCACGCACATCCCGTTCATGGTGAATCACACAATCAACGCAACACCACCGGAGAGGTTGCAACATAGCCTACATATAAAATAAAACACTGTACTACAACTATACGAAAGGAAAAAGGACGGAATCAATGAAAGTCACACCGATTCCTTTAATTCCTTTAACTTTGATGACATAACAGAGGTGGCTTCGAGGCTTGTACCTTGCTACACTGGATACTTTGTATGCTAATGTTCCAAACGCAAACACGATGTACAATTTCGACGGATGTGAGAAACTCTACTCAAGCAAACTGACAAAATAATTACAGTAATCTACAGTTCTGAAACGGAAATGACAAAGAAAAGAAAAAAGAAAGAAATTCCAAACAAGATTATCAAAGACAAGATTATCTGCAAAGAAATTCGAAAAAAGATTATCTGCAAAGAAATTCCAAACAACATTATCAAATCGAAATGCAAATCCGGTTGAGCAGAATTTATCAAATCCAAATCCAAGCCATATCCACCATAAATTTGAAAATCTGCAAGATTTAAATTCAAAACCATATTCATCTCTACTATCTTCGTGTCTTGTCCATCAGAGTAGTGTTTCCAACTCTTCTTTCGACGAATATACCAAATCCAGTCTAAAAATATAGCAAATATATACAAAATTTATATCTGCAACAAAAAACAAACAATTCGATACTGCTTCTCCAATGCCTTTTTACTGTTTCACGTAGATAATTAATATAGAGATGTTGCAAGCTCAATTTCTGCTTTCTTAGCTTTAGCAGTCACAGATTTATAACCACTAGAAAATTCAACCTTCCAACACCTGCAACTGCACTTTCATTTCATTTGTGGTCCAGCATAATATTATGCTCCATAAGAGCTGGAAATTTTCGTTTTGCAAAGTTTGCAGAAGGGAAACACAGCGGCCAGCACCAGTAGTATGTTGCTTGCAGAGATGAGCACGGACAGGACTGGATCGGACTGGATCAGGACTGAAGCCAATTTTGGCCGGATCAGGATTGGATTGGACTGCAATTTTTTGAAATTTGGCGGACCAGGTCTGGATCGGACTGAGAAAATTTTTGTTGTTTTAATGTGATTATTTTGAACATATCGAAAATTTCAGTTGTCATTAGATTTTACAGATTTGCTAAATGGTAGTGTCTATTTCGCCATCCACGGCAAAAGCTCTGCTGGGACTATTTTGCAATTTGAACTGTATCCACCTTTGTCCACATAATGCTGAGTTCTTTCTTATAGCATCGTGAACATAGTTGAATGGTTAGTGTCTATGCCTGCTGTGCGAGTGTATAATAGGATTACTGGGCAGTAGCACAATCAATAATTTTGTTTTGGAAGGGACAGTCAGTGATGTAGTCATAGTCACTGACGTCGTCTTGAGTCCGACTGCTGCTTCCGTTTATTTCTAACAGCTGAAAATTGATACAAAGCACCAGCAAAAATCTGAGCAAGTTTGTTTCGGGGGAGGCCATGGCCTCTTCGATCTCATTCTGGTTGAGCCACTGATACATGGCAAAATGATCGCCTACTTTTTCATTCAAAATTGTTTTAAATGTGATTATGACCATTGCAGTACTGTTGCGTTCGGCAATGCACGAACACTTTGTGACGCCAGAACGCGCTGTGCTTGTAAATGAGATATTTGATTGCAGTAGCTAAATTGGGAGTTATTCTTGTTCACATAGAGTCGTGCCGTGGCATTATTTGTATACGGCACGGGTCTCCCTCACTGTTGCTACCGTGTGCATGATTTTAATAAATGTGTTTTTGTTAAGCACATTGATATTGCAAGTTATTTTTTAATCATCTTGAGTTTCTATTGTGCAAACACAACTGCATTTCATATTTCTGACTGGAAAATCTTGGAAGGGGATCGGTAGGTTGAATTGAATTGCAAAATGGGTCGCTGCTTGAAAAAGGTTGACAACCAGGGTTTAGAGTTAGAGATTATATTTCGGGCTTAGGTCTCAGGTCAGCTTTTAGGTTTTGGGTTTAGGTTTGGGTTTAGGTTTCGTGTTTGAGTTTTGGATTTAGGTTTTGGGTTTTAGGTCGTGTTACATGGACCTTGTGCTAATCTGAGTGTATCGTCATTGTCACTTGACCAATCCAATCAGTCGTATTTTCCAAATGGCAAAATAACTCCACCAGAGCTTTTGCCTCTGATGGCAAAATAGACAGTGCCTTGTTAAATTTTGGGAATGCTAAAAAGCTGTGTCTCTTTTGCCTCATGAGGCAAAAGCACTGCTGGAACTATTTTGCCTTCAACCAATCATATTTGGCTAAAGGCAAAATAGCTCCAGTTGTGCTTTTGCCTTTGGAACCTTTGGATGCATTGGCTGATTAAAATTGTATACCTTTTCCCAAACTTCACAGACTTGTTTTCCGCATACCCAAAAAGCACACTTACTTCCATGTAAAGCGAAATCGCTAAACCTTTTTATAAAGCTTTAACACCACTGTCATACTTTCTCTGCTTCCCTTTGAAATAAACCAAATGAATTGGTTTAACTCTCAACTTAGCCCTCCGACAAAACTATACCAAATATATACAGAATTTTTCATATATACTAAATCAACAATTTATACACCAAGCACTTCGAAAATATAAAAATTTTTTAACTTTGGTATGCAAATATACCAGTTGGCAACACTGCATCAAAGGCTCAGAGATTTTGTAAAAATGACTCTGACTCGAGTTGCGTCAAGCTATTCTGTGAAAAACGTGACTCGATTCGATTCGATTCGAGCCACCATCGTTCTCAACGTGACTTGAGTGGAGTCCGAGTCACCAAAAATCGTGACATGAGCCAAGTCATTGACTCGAGTCATGCTATCACTGCTGGTTAACCAGAAATTATACTGTAAAATGCAAATCCATCAAAATACTTGATTTTATCAGGATCTAAATCCATGTCCATTTACATCTCTGATGCACATCAGAGGTGGCTAGAGTCACATTTTCAGACTGTGGCTTCGCTCTTATTGCAAACTTTTTGAAACCGGAACGAAATTTTTTCAAATTTGAATATCCAACTCTTTTTGAAAATCCGGTTACCATCGATGCAACTAAAATTCAGCATTGTTTGAGGCATTTATAAAAATAACGCAGAATTCTGCTACCGTGACCCTGGATCTGGAGTCAAGCTAAATTTCTGACCTATTATTTTTTGTCAGTTATTTGGATTCTCAGAGTTAATAAGGAATAAAGTTTGGCGGGCAATTGCTTTTTTGATCTGTGTTGTGTAAATTAACACTTATTCGTTAAATATCAGATATTCACAACAAGGTAAAGTACAGGAATACCTATAACCACTGAAAAATATTGGACTTTGCCTTAGACCTCAATTATTTTTTTCTGACTTTAACCCAAAACCTAACCAGACACACTAGTGGTCTGTTGACTGTTGATATATTTCCTGAGAAACACTGGATTTGCTTTTCGTTGCTACAGAAGCCTCCTTCAGTGAGCGGAGACGCGAAGAAATTTGTGTTATCTGTGCTAAAGGGCTAAGCCAGGGCAACGTTTCTTGCCCAGTGTTTACTGCATGACATGCAAAATTGTTGTTGATGGTAAGTAGATCTTTCACTTTCATGTAAGACAGGGGTTTACAACCTTTCTCTGACCATGGGCTCCTTCAGCAGATGAGTATGTATCCCAAAAAATTTCCTATGGCAAAAAGGCTGAGTAAAATAACAAAAATCCATTGAATTTTTAATAGAATTTTAAGATCTTCAGAAGCGTAAAGGTCGATTCCCTTTTGATGTCTCAAAGTTTATATATTTGAAAATAGCCAAATAAGGATTTTTGAAAAAAATATTATTCAGTGATATAAAAATAATTTGGAAACAAATAATATAGCCTACAATTATATTTCCCCTTTTATTGTTAACCTTAAATTTAACCCTTTAGATAGGCAAATTTACCCCTAGGGTTACATCATATATATGTACTGCATGTACCCCAGGTTGGGAACCCTTGTTGATGTATGACAGCTTGAACTTAACTAGAAAGGCTTGCTTCAAAATGTTTACATTCAATTGTAAACTTGTTTTTGTTCTTTCTTTGTCATTTTGGGAAATTAACACAGGCTAATTGCCAGTCTACCATACATTAACAGCCCCATCTGTTGCGCTTACACCTTTGGCTATAGGCAGTGGTGAGCTGTACTTCAAAAGTTTTTGCCCAACTAATTTACAATCACTTGGCTTATGTTTTGTCGTGTTTATACTCTTAGCTTACAGCTACAGTATCCTAAACTCTTCCTAATGACAAGTGACTTTCACTTTATCTTTCCTACAGTCACTGGCAAAATAATAGAATAAGATCACTTCAGCAGTACAGGCATTTTTGAAAGTTGGTAATACAAAGGCAACAGTTGGTAATTTGACATCATGAAGATGCTTGTGAATTAAAACGTGATGTCATTGTAGACCATGCAATTGTATTTTGAGAATCATAGCCTAGCCAAGTCACTTTGGCTTTGAATTTCAGAAAAGTGTTACTATCAACCTTGCAGGAACCTTTTCACTTTTTGCCTTTTGAAAATAGTTGGAAAGCATCATTTGGAGTAATTTAAATAACATCTAATTATGGTATTGCAACAAGAAAGATATTTATAGCATCGGATTACTAGTAAAATTAAATGTAGGAAGACTGTTGGTGATAATGCTTTAAAGCATTTAAAAAACATAGCCAAATGCTTTGATAAAACCAAGCCTAAAAGACTTCATATACCAAGCAAAATAAGCCAAACAGATGAAAAACTTGATATAACTATAATTATGGCGTGATCACTAGGGCCATTTTTTATGACCTAGAAGACTTGATGATATGACTTTATATGACCAAACAAAAATGACTGAGCTAGAACCTACAACTATTTTACATAGAAGCATTACCAACGAAAATAAGTGTAAGAGATGGTAGCCCAAGGTTTGTTGAAGCCCACTAAAATAAATGGCTCAAAACATGATCAAAACATATGGTTTGGTTTGAAGCAAATTGAAAACATGCATGGACATTGGTTTATTTCTGTGGGGCAACGAGAACATGCATTTTTAAGCAGTACATTACATTTCATCCAAACAACTTGGTTCTTGTATTTTTTTGCCAATATTTGCAGGGTGCCCCTGTGGGTTCAATTGTAGGATGCAGCTTAGACTCAACAATATAGTAGCTTCACATAATATTTTGATATTGTTTTATTAGTTTCCTTATTGAATTATGTTGAATATATGCAAATTATTACTTTGTGACCCAACATGGAAAATGTAACTTTTTATCAATTTATAACTTTTGTTATAGACTTTGTAGTGGTGTGATTTTTATTTTAAAATTTGTTTCACAGCTTCTTGAAGCACAGTAAAAAATCTGACTTTTATAACTTTGAACGTCCCTAGTGATCACCAATGAGTTCCTCCAAAAGATTCACTATGCACTACTTATAAAATGTACTTTTGTTAGTGGAAGAACCATGCAGCAAAAGCTAAGCGAAGAGTTTGGTCTAAAATCCTGCAAGCCTGCTCAAAAGCCAAAATTAATCAAAGCAGTGAAGTCGAAATGAATAACTTCTGTTAGGAAGTATGCCCATTAGATGTACAACTAATGAGCCAAAGTCATTTTATCAGATGAAAAAACATGAATGTGAAGGTCTAAGTATTATGTAATCATTTACTGAATCAAAATGCTAACTTCTAGTGAAAATTTAGATCCTTCTGTGAAACTGAAAGTGTTTCCCAACCTGGGTTCTAAAGACCTCCAAGTATTTGCAAAGGTGAAGCAAAGGATCTAAAAATGTTTCTATTTTATGACCTTTTTTCTGACTAGCTTATGACTATATTTTTTAATGAAACCAAGCATGTTTTTTTTTAGAATATTGCCAGGGCCACAACCAGCTGAAAATTTTAGGGAGGAGAAATGATTGTAACTTGTTGAACCCAACAAATAAAACACTTTTTGGAGCTTCTGAAAATTTTCCAAAAATTTTAAGTGAGGGGCAATTGCTTGGTTGATCCCAGGCAGCTGACCTATACATTTGAGACATTTTTCAAAGTTGTTCTGGTGTAGCTTTTTGCACATAGCCTAATAAAACTCGAATATCTGCTGTTGAGGCCAGCATCCCAATGTATATTAGCAAGCATGTTTGTCTTGAACAATTGTTGTTTATAGACTACTCATTGATCTTTCCTGCTAGATGTAACTAGTCTTGTGCTGATGTACCATTTGCATTAAACATGTCACTTACTGATTGCATCTTTATGTTCCATGCATTTTCTGCCTAGATTGTTTTGCATGAATGTAATAGCCATACACTTACAGTATTTCTTTGGATAATTTCTTGCCACCTTTTGGCAAAAGTTGCTGTTATGCACTTTTGGAAGTAGTGTTGAATTGAAGTGGATAGAAAAACTGTACAGAGTTACAATTCAAATTCTCAAGCCTGCTTTATGTTTTAAGCCACATTGATATTGAATTTAGCATTCATCATGTCTTGAATCAAAGTGAAAAAGGTTAACTAATTACAGTGCCTTTATTTGCAGAAAAGACACCACACACCATTTTGATAACAATTTTGTTTGACTTTTGATATATTGTATTTTGCTTTTTGTAAAATTTCTTTGCTCAGCCCACATTTAGTGTTTTAATGCTGCATTAGACAATAGGTTGCTACCTTTGTGTAAGAATTTCAATGAGTAGTTTCTGCTTAACAAATGTAGGAAAATTCTTATTATAAATGTTTTGGTGTGCAAAGAGTCAAACTTAATTTTCATTTGTTTTATATTTTATCATAATCATGTAGGTAGTGGTCAACATAAACATGTGAAGCAATGTTGATGGCTGATGGATGTAGTTTTATAAAAAATTTTTCATTCTTATAAAACACACATTAGTGGGTCTTAATGTTTGATTACTTAGAATGTGTTTAAATTTAAGTTGAAGTATGAAGCCTTTTCAGCCTAATGGCAGTTTTGTAAACACATTTCTAAATAAACTTAACATAAGGTTCCTTTACATTGCATATGCTATCAACATGGGTGTATTGACACAAATTTGATCAATGTTCTTTGTGCAGGTGAAAGGAATGGATGCTGGGCAACCTAAACTAAAACATCATTTTGAAGAAAAAATTAACTTCAAGATTGGTGAAAAGCACTGGAAGTTAGTTGAAGAAAATGATTCTATTTCTTTGTTTTAGTCAGTTCAACTCATTTAAAAATTTGATAATATGACTCTAGTGTTTCATGAAATGGTTATACAAAAAATTAGTAAAGCAATTAAAATAGTTCAGAGGTTGATAGCAGAAAATGTCTTCAGAGTTGTCATTTGCCCTTTATTGTAAAGAATTAGGTTATTTTAAAGAAATGTGTCTTGGATGTTACTGTATCAGACCTCATTGTGTCAAATGCGAAAGAAACTTCTTTAGTTTAGAAGGTATGAAGTAAAGTTGTATTTTATCATTACTAAACATAAAATGTAGACAAGAGCTTTACTATGTCATTATGAATAATGATCTTAAATGAAGCATTCCTCACTGAAGCATGATATGGAGGAATTTATTTGTGTAACGGAGTAATTCACAAAATAACATGTCTTGTGTGCCTATCACCTATGTTGAAGTAATTTACTGTTTGGATTTGTTGATGATTAACATGAGTATCAATGAATATTTGCATTAGAGTTTTTAAAAACTTGTTGCAATATGCATGCACACTAGATGCGATTAAAGTAATCTCCCGTATAAGTTCACAATTTGAATCTGAGCTGTTTGTGTGAACTTAGCAATTATGCTTTGTACTGCATCAGTGAAAATTAAGATGGTGATCATTAGGGCTAATGTTTGGAGACTGATTGATGCATTGACTGAAGCTAACTCATCTTTTTAGCAAGGCATTTGTTCACATATCATGTCAGGCAAAGCCAAGCATGTAATTGAGTCACAGAGATTGAAAGTAGACTCTATGTTGAGACAGCCAAATTATCCACATTAACGAAGCATCGCACAACAGTACAAAGTGAGTGAGACTGCTGTTAAAAAAGTCTGGGTAATGCAAGAAGTTATTCACAAACATTCTGCCCTGATGTCTCAAAGAGACAAAAAAATAGAGCATCTGTCGGCAGATGTACAGAGCTGAAAAATAAGTTATATCTTTGGATGGATAGTATGCAAGCAAATTGCTCATTCCACCTTCACTCACTATTTTGAAAGCAAAAAAAATTGCTGAACTATTATCAAATACGTACCACAGGATGACTTTAAGCCACAATGGCAGTGGTTTAGCTGATTTAAAGGATTAAAACAACTTTTTTGTCATGGTGAAGGGGTAGAGGTGACAGAGAAGACCCTAATCTTCTGTTTTTTGGATGATGTCAGTGAGGTGTTGGAAACAATGCAAGCAACAAACAACATTGTAGAAGACTGATCATACAGTTGGCGAAGCTTTTGCACATAGATCAGAAACAACAGAATGATGCCATTTTGGTGGGTTTGAGATTACGTACAATAAAGTCCTTGAAGTGGAATGAGTTGCTGTTCCCTTATATGCAAGCAGGAAATTGTTATGATGAACTAACAATTTCCTTTCAACACTTACAGTGGAGATCAAGACAGATGATTTTGGAAGCAAATACAAAAGAGAGTATGATAGGCATCAGCTGACATTTTATTCACTTGTTTAAATCGTGAACTTTTTATCCCCACAATGTTGCTTGCTTAACTTTTTCACTGACAAGTTGTCACATTTGATTTACAGTAGATATCAATATAAATTGCTCAAAAAGTTGAATCCATATTTTTTGATAATTTTTTGCTAACTTAATTGGGATGCAAACTTTAACGGGTGTGAACTTAACTAGAATATTACTGTAATAGCTTGCGAACCAATAAAAGCTTAAATGATGATATTGATACCATATGCAGTACCTTATTGGCATAACGATAACGGGATAACATATCCTTTTTCAATCAATAAAAGTCATCAGTTGGGGAAAATACTTTCCTGCTTATTCCAGTTACTTAAAATATGTTAAGCTTTTTTCTAGTAAGAAAAAAATTTATTGAGTCAATATACTTGTTCACTTGCTGTGAACATTTCTTTTGATAGACCGTACATTTTTGTTATGTTAAAGTTCTCCATATTGTGAAAATGAATCTGCTTGGAATATGTTCAATTAATTAAAGATGTATTTTTTCAAAACTATAAATTAATCAAAATGAAAAAAAAGGTCAAGATTTTAACTATATGATTATAATCTGGAAAGTAGCATATTGCATTTAGTAGCAGAAGTGCACTACTGTCTTATAAAAGGTGATTCACATCATATTTATCTGACAATATAAATTTATGAGACATGATAAAGCGCATCTTTTTATGCTGTTTATTTTTCTTTTTTGTGTTTATTAGAAGATCTCTCTTCCTTTCATGTGATCAACTTTTGTGCTATCATATTTTGTCATCACCTCTTTTTTTAATTTTTTAATTTTATGTTTTCAGCTATCTCTTGTCAAAAAATGAAGGTAGAGGAGAAACTGTCACTGGATGCATTGATGATTCACAGTGGTGGTGGCAGGTTTCTTCAAGAAGAACAGCAAAAAGCCTTGCTGAGCAACATTAAAGAAAAGCAATCAATTCATCCCTTCATTAGCAGCACTTTTGTTGATCTTGAGGAGGAAATTAAGCATTTGCACACGCATACATTTGCAAAATTGAAGGATTTTTGCAAGACAAGAGGGTGTCACTTTGCTCCAAATGATAGCAGAAGAAGTGCGATTGATTTCAGATCATCTTCTGAATTTACTTTGAAGCACAGTCTGGACAATGTTACAAAATCTGTTCCGTTTTTCATGTGCATCATTGGAAAGCAGTATGGTCCTTGTAGAACACCAGATTCTCCTAAATTGCCTTCGAATTTGGATCAGTTGCACTCTGCAATATCAAGAACATCATTTTCCTTATCACACATTGAAAAAAATTTGGTTTTTGCTGCCAACCACGGCCATCCATGGATCCTAGAGCCACAGATGCAGTACTGCAGCATGATGGAACTGGAAGTGACTGCAGCCTGTCATATGATTGACAGCAATATACCCCAGTATTGTTGCTTCTACTTTAAGGATTATTGCCAGCCATTTCTGAGGCAGCTGGGTTCTGATGATAATATATCCTCGTGTGGTGCACCAACTATTCACCAGGATATGTCCACTGTCTTGGAAGCTGAAAGCGTGTACGCTCAAAATCGTCTTAATCAGTTGAAACTGGACATTATTAACAAAGGCTTTCCGGTGAAGTATTTCGAGTCTAAAGAAGCATTAGGACAAGCCGTATTTGAAGATTGGTCTCAGATTGTTTCATCTTTATATCCTTGTGTATCAAAGCGTGCCGTTTTAGGTATGATGCCATGTGTCAATTTAAATCTTCCTTTCTGTGTTCTTTTGTAGATATGTGACCTTTGCTTTGTTGCTTTTAAATCCCACAACAATAGCATTTAATGCTCAAAGAAACGAAGCGTGCCAATTGTTTTATTCAATGGGTGTAATGAACGCCGTTCCGACGATTGTCATTTTACACCGATGTTAAATCACCTCAGCAATTGTTTCAAAGACTTGTGCGTTGTTCAATACCATAAACTGTATGGGGTTGCTTGACGAAAAGAAATAGTACGATTAGCTGCGAATACATATTGGAGGGTCCCGTTTATTGGCTCTGCTTTATCAACACAATTTTGTTACTGTAGGTTAAGTGAAGCTTTTCAGCAAAAGAGAAAACTTGTTTGTTAACAATGCAGAAATACATGCATCCCTTCCTGGAAGTCTTTTACTAATCAGCTGGAAAGCTGTTATTTCTTGTTAAATATTGTTAGAGACAATTTGATGAAAAATGCGTCGGAGTTTTTCCAAACCCCAGAACGTCCTCGCTTATCAGTTTTAAGTCCGATCGAAGAATGTTTCATATTTTGCAGGAGATGAACTGTCTGCTATTGCCTGGTCGAACCAGGTTTTTTCGGCATCAGCCAGGCGAAGCTTCTACGAATATGATGCTTTGTCAAATATCAAATCGAAGCTCTATGCTCACGTTCTTCCAGTCCAGCAACGTCTTCAAAATTATGGTTTATATATGCTAATTTCTGGATTTTCAAATATTTGTTTAGGTTGCTTTCGCCATCCATTCCTAGTTTCTTTGATAATAATGATGGACCGAGCATGTTGATTTTGCAAACTCTTTTGCCATTTTTTCAGGCAGATAGTTTAGTTTTCACAGTGGAGAGTACAGAGTAGCCTGGTACAAAATAACTAACGAATTGCCAAAAAAAATTGTGTGTAGTGAATGTGGCAATCTGCAAAATTTTTTAACATTTACGGTTATTTTTGTTGGACGTTTTGTTTTGATCGACGCGCGGTGTCTCGGTTGAGTAAAAACGTAGAGGACACGAGCCACTAAACGATAACAAGCGGAACTTTTGCGGAATGCTTATTTCCCCTGAAAAGCTTCCAGTATGGCTGCAAGCGCTCACCGAACTATTTTATGCAAATCAGAAAACGAAATGGAACTGGATGAGGAAATCCCATTGCGTGGTACCAAGACCGGAGATGGGATATTTTCTACCACCGACAGCTTCATTGGCTCTGTGAAGTACGCTACTATGTTTTAGTTTGATATTTTTCAACAGCATCGTACGGTACGTATCTGCTAAAAGAAGTCTTGCAGCTGTGGTCCAAAACCGCCAAGTGAAGTACGAATATGCAATCGGTGGTGCGAAATGCGATTTAACGGGTAATCGCGGATTAATAGAGCCTTTTGTTCGGCGCTTAACTGTGTTTACGATTTCCTTGCCTTGAATGGTTTTGTGTACCTTAGCAAAACGTCTACGGCGCTGTGCGAGTCCAACGGACCTAATTGTGTCGTTCTTCCTTTTGTTGCGGCCATGAGATTTGAGCTTATCGGTTGAAAGTGTATCTCGCGAAAAAACGGCGCGTATGCCGCAGTTCGGCCATGGCTGTGAGCATGCGTCAGATTTAAGCCCGCAATGCGTTAAACGGTTGATTTCGCAGTGAAATGATAAATTCCTTACTGCCCCAATCATCCCAAGTTCACTTCGGTTTTTGTCATTCTCGGTGATCGACGTCTCTTGGTTAAACATTCAAAGTGCTTTCCTTCTTGTTTTCTGCGGTTTTCGTCTTAACGGCACTTGTGCTAATTTACCTTTTTTTTCTTTGAAACGGTTCATAGATTTGTTTTTCATTTCACTTCAGGCCAAGAAAAATTGTCAAAGATTCTTGTGACGTCAGGATATTCGCTATTGTCGGGGATCCCGGGAGCGGGAAAACCACGCTTCTGAGTGACTGGTTAGAGGAGTTGAAAAATAACTACCCCGACCTTCTGGTGAGTGATTTGGCGTTGATGCATCTTTGCTTGACTTTCGATTTGCATTCCGTCTGAAACATATTTCTCAAATAGCGAAGAAATACATGAAAGCCTGCGCTTTGCGCTCTGCTGTTTTGTCTGGGGAGAGGCATGCATGTGAATGGCAGAAAATGTCTTCTACCATTCTTGTACGAAATCTTAAACGAGGGGTTTTGTGCATGCCACCGGGCAAAACCTTGTCGAATGGCTTGGTTGGGAAGAGAGAGAGAGAGAGATGTATTCACCGACTGTGAGTAAACTACACATATTCACAGAAAGACTAAGAAAATAGAAAATAATACTTAGCAAGCGCTACATTTGATAACAAATCATAAAAAATTGTTTTTGCTGTGTATAAGGGGGTTATTTTAATTTTTTTCTGAAGCTGGGACATCGACAAACCCTAAGGTTATCTAGTCAAGGTGTCCTATATACACAGCAAAGACTGTAGCCTATTTATTCCAAGGCAACCAACCAGGTAACCAGCACCGAACTAGTTTTCGACAGGAGCAAATTCCCAGCCCATGCCTTAACTTTCTTGACTACTATACCGAGCTCATTCCTCAACGTTGCCCATCGTCGCTGCATTGTTTGCAGTCATCGCTTGATGGGCGCCTAATGCAATGTCGTATTCAAATACAATGTCATGTCTCTTTATGTAGCCTGGTCCCATGTGCACCTCTGAGGTTGTCGGATCCTTTACGAGTTATCTGGTTGGTTCGCTTGGAAGGAAAGTAAGGAGAGAAAACTATGTCAAGGAGCGAGAGATGCTTCTCTTGACTAAGTGTCTAACTTGTCTGCTTGTCATGGAGTTTCGTTTTGACGAAATCTTGTTTTCAAGAGTGACTTGGGTGATGAAAACTTTGATGCGGGCCATAGTAAATGTTCACGCGGGCCTCAGGCTCCACATCCACTGATTTACGTAATTCGTGACATGTACTTCGATGCTGCAGGTGATGTCGGAATTCGTTGGTTCGTCGCATTTGAGCCACGACGCGACCAGCATATGTCGCATGTGCATCAGGAGCTTGCGAGAAAAGCATTGGGCGGACAAGAAAAAGTTCGTGCTGCTTTTTTCGTTTCCTCAACTTCGTTGTACGCGCGCAGTCATTTCTAAAGTGTGGTCAGGTAGACAAGCATGCCTGGCCTCCTACCAGTAACAAAGGACTTCAATCGAGATGGCTTGGCTGTGGTCGCTTTTGATCAGCTCTGTCGCGCGGTTTGCACAGGATCGTAGCCACGTGGGGCATTGGGGCAGTGGTCCTCCAAATTGTGTTGTGCCCAGAAAAAATTGTTTCAAATATTTAATAAAAACAAAAACCTTGGCCCCCTGCAAACGTATTTCCCCCCAAAACCTTGAAAACTGATTACGGGTCCGGGTTTGAGCGTCTTCATCGCACTGATAAACGCTCTTCTCACTCAGGACCTTCGGCGAAGACCACGTTGCCGATGCCTCTACACTCGCCGGCCTGGTGGATACCTTAGCTTGCTGCCTCCATCTTGTTCCCTGCGTTGTCCTGCTTGATGCTATCAATGACATTAAGTACGGAATTGGAGAAGACATCGGAAGCATTAAGGGTGATTGTTGTGAAACAATGCTTTTTCCGCTTAGAGCTGCTCGCATTGGCCGTGAAGGCGAAACTGACCTTGGTGATATTAAAGGTAATAAGCTGAGCGTGTCTGAATGATTTAGCAGAGCATTTGCATAACAAACAAAACGCCTTACTGTGAGTGCGTGAAAGCAACTTGCGTTGGTTAACGTGCACGGTTCTGGCAAGGGAGAATATTTCAGCGCGTTCTTCTCACTTCCATCCGCTGCAGAACTTTCCTGGCTTCCGAAGAACCTTCCAGCAACTTGTCGCTTCGTGGTCTCAACCAGAAAATCGGACCTCACCTACAAAGCTCTACTCGAAAGAGGCGACGTCGAATTTCAAAGGATGCCTTCGATAGATATAGCGACGCGCGAGAGAATCATCGACATGCATTACCAGCAAAATGGTGGGCTACTTCCCGTGTGAAAGTAGCATATTTCCAGTTCTATGCGAATTTCGCGTTTGTGGTTTGACGCGCGTTCTGTAATGTCGACGACTCGCGAAGCGCTTTTGACGTATGCTGGCCAATACAAACCAGTAACTCGCTGTACTCTGCAAACAGAATAAACTGCCGCTACCAACAGTACTACCGTCTATTTCTCTCAGCTAAATTCTGTTACCACTGGATCATGGTCATCGGAAGGGGTGGGAGGGGGTTGAGGCCAAGACCCCTTGAATTTTGAAATTTGTTATTTTCTTTTTAAGTTTTCAGTAGGAAAATGTTTTACTCTTAGTTTCGAGCCGGTAAAATGACATATCACCACTGTTGGTCCCCTCGAGATAAAATCCTTCGGCCACCNCCTGGAAAAATCTATTATTGCCCCCTGAAACAAATCCCTCCGATTGTTTGCACTGTACGTATGCCATGTAAGCTAACCTATTGTCAATGTTAACGACTCAACTGTTCTGTCTGATTCAGTCGCTGACGTCTTGGGACGCGATCTCGTGGAAAAGGTCTGGGCGAACAGGCTCAGCGAGCGACCACTCTTTGTGTCGACGCTATGCGACCTTCTGCGATCTTGCAGGAACAGTCGCGACGTCATTCAAGTCATCGACAAATGCACTGCTCTGCGGATATTCAGGTAACAATGCGAACCGCCGCCGTTCCTGCCGCGACGATTAGAATTTTTTTTTCACGCTAAACGGCATTTGGTGACAGAAGTGGTCATGAAAAGTGCTTCTATACATTTTTGCGATAGTGCAGGGGTTCCCAAACTTTCTCTGGCCGGGTACATTTTCAGCATTTCAATAGATGAGCATGCACCCCTAAAACTTTTTATGACAAAAAGGCTGAGGAAAGTAACAAAAATATGTTTACCAATGAGCATATAATGAACTTTGAAAATAATATTCACTGATATATGTATAAATAATTCGGTTTGGAAAATAGATATAAACATACTTTTTCCCTTCTATTGCTAACCTTAAATGTGTCCCTTCTGATTGGCGAATGCACCCCTAGGGGTACATGTGCCCCAGTTTGGGAACCCTTGCGATAGTGACTTGCCTTGTTAAGTTTTGAATATTTTCAGCCCGTTCTGTGGAACTAACCCGGATTTTTCGATTTTCAATTTGTTGACTAAACAGTGAAAGTGTTCTGCGCTTCTTATGACCTGTTAGCTGCAACCCTTATCATCACACAAATGCCGCAACCGGCCATTGCCGTTTTCATTAATATTCACGCATAGAATTACTCCGCCACAGCTTTATAACCTACGTAAGGTCTTCAGACGCCAACAGCTCTCGTAATTTTTATTAAGTCCAAGAACACGAAATGCGAGTATATTTGTGAAGCTTTCGGAAAGCGAAAACAACAAATGTGTCGCATCGGTCGCACTGACATCATTTTTCTGTTGAAGAAATCCCGTTCTACGTCTACCATCGCAATTGTTTTTGTCTCCACCACGAGAAATAAAGTTCAAAGCATCAACCCGCTTGGTTGAAGACGTTTCGAGGGCCACACGGTCACTTCCAATCAAAATTTTCTCGCGCAGGGATTTTTGGAAGTCTGTCTTCGTTCTGTGGTGTCGACGGCACAGCTGGAGCAAGCACTCGACCGGGCAGCCGGGCTCCGTTCGCTCCAGTTCGAACGCGTCGGGCTGGGTCGCTGACGCGCTGAAGGTCATCACGACGTCCAGATGCGGACTGCGCTCAAACGAGATCCTTCACCTTTTGTACCTGATGGGCTACAGAGGACGGGCGACCGTGACTCCAAGCGACTGGGACATGTTCGTGGTAAGGATAGAAATTAACCGAGTAGGTGCAAGTGAAGCCGACAGTTTCTACCTGTTGCTGTGAGGTGATCCGTTGTTTATCGCTTATTACTTCAAAATCGACGACAGCATAGGTAAGAGGCATGGGCGTCAGAAGGATTTTTTCCAGGGGTTGCAACAGTGGCGAAATATCATTTTGCCAACTCGGACACTAAGAGAAAAGGATTTTTACGCCTAAGGAGTTAACAGAAAAACATCAAGTTTCAAAATCCTTGACCCCCCTGCCCCCCACTTCCGACGCCCATGGTCGGAGGGATAACACAAGTAACATTTTGCCCTTGCGTCAACAGCAAGCCGCTGGGGGAGCGCTACGCCTCTGCCGTGACGGGCTGATTAACTCGGCGCATGAGGACATCAGGCTCGCTTTGGAATATTGCTTGCTGGGTTCAGGAAAGTATTCAGCCGTGACGAGGTAGGACCGGGTTCGCTTTTGCGACACTTACTCAGTTCCGTCATTTTCGAACCAGTGCTTGATTGCTCGAAGTTTGCGATACGTGAGTCTGCACGCGAATTGTTTAGACACAACGATGACTTCTATATTGCTAATTAGGAAACGCTTTGTTGCGCTTTAATTTTATCGCCATTCCGAATTGAAAAGAAACGACACGCCCCCAAGAATCTTCTAGCACAGTGGTTCTTAACCTTTCTAAGTCCGGGGACCTTTATCCCTGAAGATATTGGCTTGGGGACCCCTCGCCTGCGGTTGTGTCATTAGTCAAAATGGTGGTCGTTGTTGTTTGTGCATCTAACGGTTAAAAGAAAACACTTTGGCATTTCTTGTGGTGACCCTCAGATTTTTAACTGGAGGCCTCCATAAAGAACCACTGTACTAGCACGTTTTGCTACGTGGTGCGTCCTGTACAGCTAGCGTACATGCGCAAGTTCATCGCAGGCCGCTTTCAACTTTGTCTAAGTGCTTGCGTTCTTTCTGCGCGCAGCCAATCCGATCACCCCATGGCGCGATGTCACAGGCTGCTCGCTTCGTACTTCCTCAACTACACGACCATGGATCGCAAACTGGTCGAATTGCCCTGGCACCTGGATCAAGCTCGCGAGCGGGAAATTTTGTGTGAAGTTCTGTGCAAACCGCGGTGGGTTGGCGACTTAGTGCTGGTTGCGAAACGTCTAGAAATTGACCTACGAAGGAATGATAAAATTTGCACAACTGCCCCATATGCCACATACTTATTATTCACGTGTGAGTATTTTGCTGCCATGTTCCGCACATTTCGTCGGACGAGTGAGTGGTGTGAATACCTAGTGACATGGTTTTGCAGGATGATATCTTTTTTGAAAATTATGACGGTTGAAAACGTGAAAGCATTTATAATTTTTTTATTAAATTATGACGTATGCGGTAAAAATCAAAGAATTGGCGCGTACGTGTTTCCCAATTCTGTTTGAAAGCTGATGACTTGTTTGTCATTAATTTGTTGTAACGCGGATGCAGCGAAAGTTTTCAGTGCTTTCCCCCGAACCCTGGATTTAATCAGCATTGCCATGCTCGTGAGGAACGGATTATGACAGATCTCTATTTTTTCAGCTTCTTTTTGGCCCTCTGCCGCGCCTCGGTGCTTCAGTCAGCGCTGCACACCGATCACTTGCTTTATTGGAAAACTCTCGTCAAGCACGACAACGACATATTGCATTGCTTTAAGGTGAAGTACCGTGTCATGTTTGTTTGTACAAGAGTATACTGAGAAATCGAGACGTAGTAGCGTGACGCTTTTTTCAAATAAACGCCAGTTGATAGTTGTGTCGTAAAAATCGTTGTTGTCGCAGTGCAAAACGTCGTGGAAAGTTTGGTAGATTTTTTTTTGTAGCAATATATTTTTTCCTATCTGTGCGTGATACGATGTTTTTTGTACCGTTTTCATCAGCGCAGTTGTCGCTTTGAGAAAAGACAACGAAAGTTGCCAAATCAAGTAAACATGGCGGACAAGCTCAGTTGCGTAGTGGCCTCGAAACTTGTAATATTTTTAAAATCAGAAGATGATGCAACAGCCCAGTGATCTTGATAAGCCGGCTTGCTGTTTTTCTTATTGCGTTGCTTCCGGTAAATATTTCAAAAAGCAGTGGTACTTTTTCTCTGGATAAACAGCAAACCAGCAAGTGAGGCATCATAGACATTACAGTCAGCCAGGGTGTAGTGAATCCAACTCAAGGGCGTGCAAACGTTTTGACTCGCGGTCCGCTTTAAATTGTAAAATTTGACATTGTGCTGGAACGGGAGCAGACGGATGGGCTGTTAGTCTAAAGTAAAAGTAAATAAGATGTAAACAAACGAATTGGCTTTAATAATACAATTTGGACAAGTTCAGCATGACGGTTTAAAATAACTTCAACGGACTGAAGACTTTCTGTGCCTGAAGCCTGACCTATCGTTTAGTTCAGTGTTTCCCAATCTTTTTTTGGCTAGCGCCCCCTTTTCTGACAAAAAAATTTATATCGCCCCCCTACCATGCCTAGCACACATATCAACACAATTTTTTCGTTTTGTATATTTGGTATGTTTGAAAATGATGAAAACAAGAATGAGCGTAAAGATGCATTTCACTATAAAACTTAATTTAGTAAATTAACTCATTTAGCAGTTGGAAACTGTTAGAGTTCATGACGGGCTTGGGTTTCGTTTGAACAGCATTAAACTTGGACAAGAAAGTGAAGATTGCTGATTTGGCTTTAATGAGGTTAACACCATTCCTCTGCAACTGCAAATTAACTTCATTGAACTTCGTGAAGATATCTGTGGATTGTGACAGCCAAGATACTATATCTATGACACCCTTTGACAGTCACCTTCTGTGTGCAGCAACAGGCGTACAAACTCTCTTCATGATTATCCGAGTGCACCGCATTGCCTAAACTTAGCAGAACAGTTCTAAACCCTTTGGTGTCCTTTGATCAATCAATCCATTAATACTCTGCCACATTTTTAGTAAATTTTGAATTCGGAGCAGTGCAGGATTGAATTTAATCTGCATATTTTAAGTTTTTGAACTTAGCCGTGACACTTACAGTCGTCCACTGCCTCTACCATCTCTCTCTCCCTGGATTTCCTTGGGGCTGCTCAAGCTAAAGTTCGTTCTGAAACACACTTCTGTTTTCCGGAATATTTTCGATTCCCTTTAGGTAACTTATTCTTGTTGGAACCTCACACTATCTGTAAAAAATATAAATTGCCTGTATACTTCCGAATTGAACTCGTACAAGGTTATTACTGTATTTGTGATCATTAAATCACACCATCCAAAATTAGCTCACGCTTTTGGTTACAGGCTGATTCTAAGTGCAAGCGTGCATTCTCACACTTGACCGGTGATAGCCACTGTAACGAAACGGGCATTATTAAGTAGCAGTTTACCCGTGCCAAGAAGTACAGCTGACGAAAATTCCAATCATAATCATTTCATTGTAGAGGAGGACAGTTTTACTGTGCA
>JGI24158J21664_10001968_pt1 | contig 24179 bp, 19 predicted proteins | sample Ectturendosymbi3_FD_21664 | JGI IMG/M metagenome (IMG submission 21664) | reverse complement strand
ATGCTCGTGGTATGTCTTGCACTGAGTATATACGTAACAGGGGTGATCACAGAACAGGAGTCCCGGCGTTTTACACAGGAGCATGATCCGGAGTCGGCGCTAAGGCCTGTCCAGGAGCCAATCAAAAGTTTAAAAGGGCAATTGATATTTCTGTAGCGATGGTTACAGAACGGAGAGCTTCTGAGATTCTCCTTAACCTGCTCTTTAAGTTGACTGTGCCAACAGGCCAGGAGTGGCCAAACTACGGCCCACATCCGGCCCGCCAAATACTTCACACATTTTTTTCAAGCACCACGTTCCCTACTGTGGACAGCAGTGCAACAGAATTAACTGCTGCTTGTCTCTTGTTGACCTCTCCGTCGAAGCAGAACTTACCTGCAGGCAACGCTATTTCTAGACATTTCAACAACCTTTTTTTGCATAGTTTACGTAAATTCCACTGTATACGACCCTCCAGTGGCGAATTCGGCCTCGGGTCAAAGTCAAAAAGTTTGGCCACCCCTGCAATAGGCCATGAACATTTTTTCACTTTAATGAATCTATTTTCTCATAACCGGATCGTTAACATACTGTTCTGTATATGATGTATACGGTAACCACTGTTACACTCTGCATGTTTTGTTTTGGGGTTTATTCAATTTAGTAATAAAAAATAATTATCAGTACTTCAATGAAAATAATAAAAATATATTGCAATCATCGCATGCATTGGATCCAGACTGTTATTTCTGCTGTAAATATATTTTGCAGTCGTGCGTCTAGCTGTATGTTGTTGAGTGTTAAGCTTTTTTTCCTGATTGCGTTTCTACTCATTTTTGTAATGAAACATATTGCCGGATTCTCGCTTCAAAAACTCAATCAAGTGAAAAGCTGTTGGCTGATTTGACAATCAGATTTAACGACTTATTTTTACAGTTTAGCTGTGTGTATAGCCTAGAACTGGGATTAGTTAAACAGAATGCTGGACTCTTACTTCGTTGCAATTACTCTTCTGTGATGGCAAGTGCCAGGGTACAGGTTTTTTTCTCTTTATTTCAAACACATAGGAAAGATCAAACATAAAAAATTACATAAGAGAGTTTTGTCTGACCACGTGTTCGAAGCAGGAATCAATGTTCACAGGGCCTGCGATCAGCTGCTGCTGGCCTTGGATATTTCAAATCAGTCTTTTTTGGCAAAGATTAAAAATTAATGGTTAATTACAATCATTTTTCATTGTTAAGATTAATGCCTTTTGCTCGATTATCAATCTTTTAGCAGCATTTGTAACTGTGTGCGAGTTGATAAAACAAACAACTATCAGGGAAGTGCGATGGTGGCAATCTGACTTGTTTTCTAGTTCCGCATCAACTGGTCGAGCACCACAGCGGAGCGAGACGAGGATACGCAGAAAGCATCCTCAGTAAACACAGCGTTGATCGACTGTGTTGAAGCAAGAGACAAATTTAAAACCCTGGCCAAGCAATTGGAATAAAATATCTTGAGCGAAAATGTGCAGCGCAACCTGCTATGGCTTTCGACCCATAAACACTTCGCTTGAAGAGAGCAGGCTCGTAATTGGCGACAGGTTTTCCCGTTGCGGTGACAACAGCATCTCCTGGTGGCAACTTGTGTTTGAAACTACAATCCACGTGCTTTCCCTCCGAACCTTCGCTTTAGCTTTCATCATTTCATCTGTAAGCCTTTGCTTGCAATTTACAGGACTGAAGATGAGCAAAATACGTGAGATCGGTTTCATGGTAAACCAATTATGTTGAATGATTCGACTGCATCGCTTTTGTGGAGAGTTATTGCTGGGAATGTGGATATGTGCGAATACGAATCAACGCAAAGTTAATGAAAACAGAACACGGCAGACAGATTCCTCCACAGCACACAACAAATCTAGTGCCTTCAACAACCGGAAAGCAAATCTTTTTAACTTCAAGTGATTCATTTTTTACTTTCAACGTACACGTACCTGTTCGGCGATTTGGTCATTTTGTTTTTCGGGTCTCTCTGCTTCAGAGTCTCGATATCGACAAACTGCACCTGTTGTCCACCCGTGCGTGTGTGAAAGACCTCCCCCTGGAAAGTCGTGCACAGCTGTCAAGCATTTAGTCGGGAAGAAACAGGAACGAAAAACATCTCCGTACATTTTGAAACGGAACTTATCTTTTAAGGCACACGCGCGGATTTGCTCGCAACTGGCAAAGAGACGAAAACTTCTGGCTGGTAAGTACAGAAGAGAAGTTGTTTTGAGAAAAAACGTAAAAAATGAAAAACAAACCTCAATTTCAACTTCACCGTCGCCAGTATAAAAGAAGTAACCTACCACTTAATACAGTGTGTTTAGACAAAATGTTCAGATGAAAAACAGGTGGGTTGATTGATCTGACTGTGACTCCTAAGGTTCAGGGTGGGAGTGACAGTGATCGGGTGACATTTGCAGTTAACGATAGTGACATTTGCAGTTAACGGTCATCAGGATCATACACAAGGTGGCAAAAATGCTGCTGATGGATTTTATGATTTTCTCACGAAACTTTAGAGAAAATTTATCGTTTTCTTAATTTTCTGTTTGGTTTATGATCTGCCAACAATTCTCCGCTGACTGACCTTAACCAGCTGAGTCTCGATCTCCCCCTCCCTGTCCTCCCTCTGATGAGTGAGGAGGTACTTGTCGGCACATGCGACATCCTTGGGCGAAGGCACGCTGACCACGCGGTTGGGCTTGATGCAGGGTTGCATGATCGTTTCTGCGACAACATCGCCTCCGTGAGTGAAACAGCATGCCGCAGTGATGCACCCGGTTTCACTTCTTCCAGCGAAAAGTTTTTTTGAAAGGAAACCCGCTCACGCTATATTAACTTCCTTTTGTTATTAACAGTTGCTACTAGAAACCACCAATCAGGAGAAGCTTGACAGGGTTTTAAGCAGCTTTTCGCGAAAAATCCCAAAACCGAACCAAAAACTCTGTCTCGATAAAAAAAAGAACAAGCAAACAAACACGCACATTACACCTTCTGTTACAAACAGCTCAACAGGCTAATAGCAGCTGTGGAGAAGGTAGGTTTCATATCACGTTTGAACAAATCTACAGGAAAGCTGCCAAAACAACGAACTTCTGACCGGTTGCCCCAAAAACATGGTCCACTTTCACGGAATTTTGTCGGAGAAGTAAAAAATTTGTAGATTCAAGAGTCCATGTATACTTCAAAACTACGAGACTGCGTTCATAACATCATCATTATCCCGAAAACAAGGCCAAGTATAGGACAAACACCACTAACCTGTGGGCACAGTGGTGCTTGGAAGGTGGGCTAGCCAGTTGTTGTTGGCCGAGCGTGACCGTCTGTGCTTTGGCGCAACCGGAGGCGCCGGCTGCAAATACACCAAAGATCAAGGTCGTCATGTCACGTCACGTTATGCGACGCAACCACAACTTGCTCGAGATGATTGTTTGTTGATCCACGGCTGCGAGCGCAAGAGCCGCAACAAAATGCCGGAAGAGCGGTCCTGGTGCAATCTCCCAGAGCGCAGGAATTTAATGACGTGGATATATTGGAAAACGAGTATGGAAGTAACACGCACTACCATTAGATGGCCCACCACTGCTTAGTACGGCAACACACCTGGTGGCCCCTTAAGTCGTTTAAGTCTCAAGTCAGCGGCAAGTGTTTAAAAATAAAACATAAATGACTTGGGACGTACCCTGTGTCTGTGCACAGCCTCATCTCTGCGGTTCACATACTTGCACCCGAGTGACTTCTCGTTCTCCTGCTCGAGTAGAAAGCTCTCAAAATCTGACTCGTCCGCTTTCTTGCACTGTCGTCTGCGCAGCCGGGTCATGGGCCTGTTGCAGGGCTCCGGGGCGGCCTGAGGGGGCAGGATCAGCTCCGCTTGCACGGACTTCTGCGAATTAAACCTGCGTTGCCGGAGGTTGCCTCCAACTCAGAGCTTGCTGCAAGAACTAATACTGGCGCAAACGCGTTGTGGCTCGAGTGCGACACTTTTTGACTCAAATTCGCCCGCGCTACCCTGTATTACTCGCTACCCGCGCTACCCTGTACTACTCGCTACCCTGTATTACTCGGTAAGAACCCATGGCGTTGATTATTATCATTAAGTCGAACCAACCACCACAGTTTCGACTTCCCCTCAAACCTGAATTGCAGGCTTAAGTAACAGCAAGCAGATNTTATGCTATACGTTCTGAAACTGATCTTACCTCAGCTGCAGTAAACTCAATGGACCTGGCAAAACTTTATAAACGTCTGCCTCAACAAAGACCTCACAAAACTGACTTGACACCATGACGTGTCAATAAACAGCTGATATCGAAGCATCGGTCAATTGAGCTACATCTGCTGAAGACAGGCTTTCTTGAGCACGCCTTGCCTTTAACAAACATTGTCACAAAACTGCTGATGTTTTGATTCCGCGCTGTCTGAACAATGCTCATAAATTAAACAAAAACAACCCGATGACGTTTTGCAAAAAAACAAAGCGTGTTTTTCATCGCAGGCGAAAAGCTCAGTGCCGTCCGCCATGAAGCGTCAACTTCAACTAACTTTCGATCGGATTCGAAAGAACACACTCACCTCCAGTGCAACACACTCACCTCCAGTGCAACACACTCACCTCCAGTGCAACACACTCACCTCCAGTGCAACACACTCACCTCCAGTGCAACACACTCACCTCCAGTGCAACCGAAGTGCCCGAAGCCTTCTTCTTTGGTTTTCTGAGGTCGTTTTCGGAATTGTGGCGACTTTTGTTCAGACTTTTGGAATCGCTCAACAGGTTCTCAGCCGAGCGCGATCTACGCTTGTGGGCGAGGCGGGCGTGCTGGGATGACTCCTGTTCGGGAACAGAAATAAAGATGACATTATGACGTACAAAGGCGACTGTGCATCACAAAAGCACGACGCAAGTCCAGCGTTGCTTGAGCTTATTATTCAGCAGGATCGTTCAAAGGCATGGTGCATTGATATGGGTCATTGACTAAGTAGTCAATCCCATCGTGGAAGTCCAACGGTCCCTGCCCACCAGTGAGTCAGTCTCGATTTGACTCGACTTCATTACATGAAGGATGAAAGGAAGTCTGTCTTTTTTTTTTCAAAAAAACAAAGAACACTGAAAACTGAGATTAGATCTTGTTGCTGGCCTCGGTCGAAATTGCAACCAATTTTGTCTCAGAATTGAATCCTAAACTTGGGACTCAATAAAAATTAAGAGGTCGTGCCTTGATCTGGTGGGGAGGGGAACAAAACTTCGATGAAAACTATTCAGGATATGTGAGAGGCAGTGAAATATCGATGAAGTGCAAAGTGGTTACAAAATCGTATGAAAGTTTATGAGAAAATCACTTGCTCTTTTCTTTCAAACAATATTCTGAAACAGTGTTTGGCGACGGTAATGTTTCTGGACAGACGTCTGGCCGTTAAGTGGACAGCTTCGCCCGAGACTGTTGCCAGACACCGGCATGACCTTACTTTAGCGCGGCACTTCTAAAAAACAGAGATTTCCTTAATTGGGTCAAAACGCAAGTGTTGGAACAAGACTGGGCCGCTTGTTCAACAAGAGATCGGACCCGAGTTTACATATGGCCACAGGCCCGTGCAACACGGTCACGTGTTCAGGGCCAACTCAGTTGGGGGGTCAGGTTTCAACACACGGTCGGACAACCGGTCTCCTTAGAGCCAGGTGCATGGAAGAGGTATAAAATATCTGTTTTGCCATCTGTGGAAAGAAAACGGTATTTCTATATAATAAAAGAGGACGAAATATACGAAAACTAAGCGACTGCAATAATCGTCACAGCAGTGACCCACACACAAGCGAATCATATCGCAATTTATTTGCACAAGAAAACTGGTTTCATGTTTTTTTAACACATCTTCAGTCCTTATTCAAAGAGACGAAGCGAATTTCAACCAAGTTAGTGTCGTGACTGCAAAAAATAGTTTTTGTGTTTTGTCCATCTAAACACGACAGCAAAGATAACAGCATCACTCAAAACACCTCAAAGTAATCGCCTTAACAATAAACTTACGGAGCTGGTCGGGGTCGGGGGTAATGTTGGGGGCAGCGGGGTTACAGTCTTCCGTGTCGGGGGACGCCCCTCTCGACCGTCAGCGATGATATGCTTCAGTTGTCGCAGCTGTTCGTTCTTTACCCACATCTTCTCCTGCATCTGAGCCTGGACGTTTCGGACGCGCTTCTCCTGGAACATCGNGCGCGCATCTTTGTTGGAAGCGTTGGTGCGTGTCAGAAACTCGGCGAAAACAAAGCTTTCTCTGTTGCTTTTTAAAAACTNACATTCAACGCAGTTGTTGACTTGCAAAGAGAAACAAGACTTTGCTTCTAGCACTTTAAAATTNCGTTTCATCTGGAACCCAATCCTAATGCAGTTTTTTGTTGCAGTCAACAGAACAGGTTATTGGTCAATTTATTTCATTTTAATGCCGTTGTCACCCGAAATAAGGATTGTCAGGATAAATTCGGGACCAACCACATCCACACATGGCTCACTGCACCATCCAGTGTCGATGTGAAGCAATTCGAAGTATAAGTGACGTGAATATTTTCTTTTCTATAATAGCTTGATTCTTTTTCGGCCACAGACTGAAATGTTTTTGAAATGACTGAAAACATTTAAGTCATTTCGGTCAGAATGTCTGAAAATAAAGGCTAATGAACACCGGTATGGCGAGTTTTGATACAACTGTGAGACAAATGACCGAAATGTCTCAGTGACCAAAAACCAAGCTCGTAGCAAACCTCGAATGTGAGCTGAACGTGGGGGATGGCAGCGGCTTAGGGCGCAATCTCGAACCTTTCACGTGTTTTGAGTAGAAATCCGAGAGAAAAATTTACGATGCGTGGAACTAATGTTGTGGCCGCTTTCGCATCAAATCTCGTCACAACCTTGTAACCACAGCAACCAGATTACGTCAAAGACAGGTCTTGCAACTTACACATTGCTTTTCGACCTCGGCCCTGGTGTTGGCCACCGTTCCACGGAGTTTAGATTCGACTTTCCGCATTTCCATTTGCGAAGTTTTCAGTTGGACTTCACGTTCACTCAGCTGCAAATGAAGAAACAGCAGCAGATGAATGACGCCCCTGAGCGTCTGGGACGTTGTGACAGGGTACAACACTTGTGCTGGAACAAGCTACCTTCAAGTTCAACAGCTATTTCAGATCAATTAGCAGCCATGTAAAAACTAAACTGTTGCGCCCAGCAGCAAAATATTAGGAAAGATTTCGCCACAAACCTGATCCTGTAACTGCTTCTTGTCCTTTTCAAACACTTGCGTTGTTCTTGACAAGACTTGGTTCTGTTTAAATAAAATTATTATTTTTTTAAGACAAAAAAGCTCACACTACGCACATAAAACGCCTATAACTGTGGCCACCATTCAGTGGCACGTGGTGATATTAGCCAGGTATTTCTAAACGGGCCACGTGACTGCAATAATTAGGGACGTACTTATGTACCTGCATAATTATTGTATTTTTACGTTAAAATTTCATTATGAAAAAATGTATGTCCACCATGGAGCACCTTTGCACACACCATGGGGCTCGCGTACCCTCATTTGAGAACCACTGCCCTTGGCCGCTAAGTTTGTGATCAACTTTTAGTTTAGATGCAAAAATGCAGCAATTCGAGACCCCTCAGTTGTTCGTTTATTTGCGCACTATGAGTTGAACCGAATTATCTGCTGATTGAAACCATTTTTCGACTGTTTTTGAAGCCAGGCGATGCGCAGCGACAGCAGTGACCCCCTGACAGTGCACGGGGGGGTAGCAGCTGTTCCATGGACACTCGCCCAGTTTTGACGAAACCTAAATCGCGGGATAGCGAAAAACTCCAAAGCTGAGTTGATTGCGACCACAGCCACTTCGAAAACCCACTCTGCACACTGGGCCTGGGTCGTTTCGAAATACATCATGGACAGTTTTGATAGATTTTCTTATCAATTAACACTTAACTGAGAAATGGCGAGTCCTGCAAAAAATTAGAGTTAAAATCAACTTTTACGATCCTTACCTTCGATTCCAACTTCTTAACCTGCCTTTCCATTTTTGCAAGGTCTTTGTTTCTGGAAGCAAGTTCATCTTCGCAGTCTTTTAATTTACCTTGAAGCTCTTGGTCGAATCGAGATGAAGAAGTCAGGTTTGAACGAACAATTGTGGCTGAAAATAATTTTACTTCAGCCTTCTGACGATGATTTCGTGGAAGACACAGAAACAACATCACGCTGAAGGTTTGAAACAAGACCAGTGATAAATCCACTGAAGTATTAAACTGTTGTGGTAAATACGCGTATTCTACGCCAGTCCCATCTTCAGGAGGATAATACCCCCTGCACCACGACACAGCGGACACAAGTGACTTACTAAAGTATGAAAGGCCAATGCAATAAAACGTTCAAGCTGTGAATTTAAGTGCATAATAAATAACGTGATCTGGATATTTAAAATGCAGACCACATTATATGTTGAGGCACACAAGCACCTTGATTCACTCTGTTGGTGAAACCACCGTTTGCGAAGAGGCTCGCACACAGCATCGCGTACTGTTGAACGATGTAGCCGCGTTTTACTTTTCTTGACTGTTTTTTGTGATAGTTTTTTTCGTTTGGACATGAACCATGTTTGGCTGGGATAAGCTTTCCTGCGCAGCACAGAGCGATGACCACCTGGCACTACACAATGCTGCAGTTTTATTTTTACGCGATCTTCAACACTTCTGAATGAAGGTCGCACAGAACCAAGCGTTTTCTCTTTCAGAGCACGGGGTGGAGAATTTGCATGTGGCCAAATGCGGCCTGCGTGAACATTAAATATCGCTGGCATCAGAATTTTCGTTATCCAAGATAGAACACAACATCAAAACGTAATTCCATGACAAACAGACACGTAGACAGTAAGTCGGGAGAAATATCTCTCGCTCCGTGACATAGTTTTCTCTCCTTTGGAAGATAAAGGCAGAATTTTAAGATGGAATTAACCAACATTTGCGGCCAGCCAGCGATATTCCACAATTCAATCAGGCCCGTGATAGTAAACGGGTTCCCCCATTCCTGCTTCAGCACAGCATTGCGCAAAAGCTGTAGAGAACAATACCGTATGAGTGAGCTTTCTTCTTGAGCGAGGAAACTGTGTTGGTCCGTTGCTGAAGGAAAGCGATCAGGTTGGGAACGGTCGTGTCGTCCATCGCATCGGCCACCTCCATGCTGGGGAAGTGCGTGGCGAGGTTGGTGTCGAACACCTCCCCCCAGTCAGATTCGCCGTCATCTTGAAAACATCACGCTGATGAAGAAGCACACAAAGTCGCGACGTCCGTAAAGCACAGTTAGCGCACTATCTATACAAAGTGCATTCGTGCCCATGTAACTCCCAACAGCAGCATTTGATCAAATTAGACACGTAGGGGACGTTTCACTGGCCTTGGGAGGAATTCTGCTACAATAACTGCCCGGGCCACTGGTGTAGGAGGTGGGGGGTGCGCTTGCACACCCAAAAGTTTTGTTTTGTCGAAAATCCGGGCAAAGTCTTTGGAAATCTGGGCAAAATCCATGAAAATCCGGGAAAAATGGCGTCCGACGTTGTTTGACCTCAAAAAATGACGCCTGACATTTGCAGGAAACACATGAAGTCCTTTTTTTGGAGGTCATCCCAAAAAACGGTCTTCATGATCATTGTGAGAGAAAATTTGAAGGCAAAAGTCACACAAAAACTTTTCGGGAAAGCTTGGGGAAATTCGGGCAAAAGTCTTACGCATCCCCAAAATTTTGCCTGCTCCTGCACCTATGGCCCGGGCCATAGTTTTGGTCCCCCCTCACAAAAAAATGCAAAACTTTCAACCAAATGGTCCACACTTGCACATTTTCAATCTGCACGTGAAAAATTACGAGACTCACATTTNCCCCCCCACCGACTCCTGCGACTCTACAAAATCAACCTGTCGCCGTTGCGCATGCGCAACCCTCCGTTCTCAAACTGTTGTTGCCCAAAAATGAGCAGAATTGTAGCTGGCGCTCAAAATAAAAACATCGTGTTTTCAGAACTATAGGAAGTTGTTTCCGCAATGCACAAAACGTTGGTGAAGAACCCCCCCCTCTTACAAGCATCCCAACCCGCATCCGCCCCGCAAATGATGAATCGCAGTTTCTAGCAACGTGCGTGAGTCAACCCCCCCAGCAAAGAGACCCGGGTCCATTTCCATTCGCGCTAACACCAGGTCGCAGTCCCACTTGTTCGAAGCTATGAGGGGTTATATGACGTTTTGAAAGAGAAAGAACCCATTTCCTGAAACTTGCAAACTTCCTTTCGTCGTGTAGACTTCGCGACATCAAGCAAGAAGCGTGTCAACGAAAAGCAACAAACCAGTGGACGGTGTAGTTCCGGTGTCCGAGTCGCTCGTTTGTGACGACAGTTGTCTGCCATTGTTTCGCCGAAACAAACGATGAGCTGCGCAAACGAGAAGGACATCAAAGCGGCTGCGACAGTAAGGGGGAGGGAATGGGAAAAAAGTTTCTAACAGGTTTTGTGGTAATAACCAGGTTATATCGAACTGGCAGCATCAGAAAACCGCAGGTGATTTTGTTTGCCGTTGTTTGTCACCTGCTTTGTTTTGTGCCTGTTTATTGGACAAGAAGCATCAACATCCAGGCCAGGCTCGTAGCCAGATTTTAAGGTTGGGGGAGGCAAAAAACATGTTTAAGGGGGCAATGTTTTTGCCTTTATTATGTTTTAATAAAAAATGTTCTGGGCACAACAAAATTTTAGCGGGCATAAAAACTTTAAGGAGACATTGCCCCGAAGACCCTCCCGTGGCTACCGGCCTGCCGCCAATTGTCTTCAAATAAATTTGTCACATTACATGCGATCCGGCTAAGAAAAAACGCAGATGGCTCGGCGACATGACGTGCCCTAAGCCATTGCCCCCCGCATGGAAATGGTGACCTCCCTTGCAAGCATCTTACAACACGGCCATAAACACGTAAACAATGACCGGCGCTGCAGCAGATTTATTTTCCTATGTTTTCCTTATCACTCCACTCATACCGACCGTCTCATAACAAACATGCAAGGTAACCGAGCTCCGCGCAAGTTATCGACGCTCTGTGTATGTTGGCGCAGCAAACGTTTCATATGTTCGTGAAAACACCATCCTCCACCTTGTGCTTCACTGTTCAGTTGTCGCATCGCTGTCAGCTGCGCCTTCTTCTGCTCCTCCGCTCGCGTCTTCGCCTCCAGCGCTTTCCTCCTCAGCTGTTCGCGGTCGATGGTGAACTCCTCCTGTTGAGCGACCTCCACTTGCTGAGCAACTTCAGCGAACTGCACGACGTGCTGCGATGGAAGCAGTCATTGTTACGCCACCAGCACAGGTGTATCCAGGGGGGCATGCCACCCCCCAAACTTCTAGCATGTCTTGTCATTTCGTGCCTTGAGAGGCGGTGTCCCCCAAAAAAATACTGTTGCTAGCATAAAAGTCAAAAGATGGGGCTTCCCTGGCCACCGGTTTAAGCACTGTTAACACCCATGCAAACAATGAGATAGAAAAGCTGCTAAACGACCTGAGTGATCCACAAATAAGAACGAAACGATTTTGTGTGAACTCAACTCGGCAACGTTCTCATTTAGTTCTGTATTTTCTGCTGACAATGATTTTCATGACAACCAAAAAGATTTCATTGCAATCATTTGTTCTGCCTCGTTGTTGTTTCTCAAAAAAACTTTGGTTCATTTTGGAAAACAATAGGTTGTTGCAGAAATCTTTGCATCTCTCAAATGCCGCGTCTGTGTTTCGTCACAGATGAAATTATTACCTTTTACTACTGAGCGCAGTAACTTATCAGTGGCAACCACAAATAACTTACAATTTCATGTCAAACACTGCTTAGCTCATCGCACCATACCAGGTTTTCTGTGTATTCCTGCGCGTTTGGATTCAGGCACACGACCATCTTGACCCGGCCGTGACCCTCAAAGTAACTTTTGAACAAATGAGTCAACTTCGAGTTGCGATACTTCACCATTTCGCAAGTCCCGTTCTTCTGGTTCTCACGAAGCTGTTCCAGGCACCTGAATAAACGACAAGAATAACAAACCCCCCAAACATAAAGTGACGTAGTTCGTTGCGAGGTCAAACTTCTGGCGCGAAACAGAGACCGGTACTTCGAGACCTCAGCATAATAATAATTGTATCGAACACTAAACCATGTTTCCCTTATCGCAATATGCTTCACTTTCGTCATTGGTCGTTTGCCGCTTTGCATAGTTTGGCCACTAAACTGCCACGCCAACAATTTCTGTCCGGTCTTTCACCGTATCGGATGTTGTGGATCAACCCGCTTAATTTAGTAGACATCAAAATATTACGAAAACCTAAAGTAATCCCATCTATCCAAACCGGCAAACGACGACTGGGGACCACAAATGACTGGAAGAGCCATGCGCTCCCATCCACGCTTCATAGGAGACAAATAAGATCATGACTGACCTTCGCAAAGTCATCAGTGAACTGTTTATGTTTCCGGCTTCCCTCAGTCGTTCACCACCAGCTCCTGTCCTGGCCATCCTCTCACTCCCGGCAAGGTCAACCAGCGCCAGCTGACTTGCGCAGACGAGACTCTGCTCCTGTATGGTTTCGGGGACAGCAAGTACAGTTACATGGACGCGCGGCACGACATGTATACTGCCAGAGATGCCCGACATACCTGCAGCAGATCCTCGCCCAGTGGGTCTAGGGGCGCTTGAACCAATCTGATGCTGAAGATACTGTGAGATCGACTCGACTCGGCGTTCAGTTGAGTGTGAGCGATTCTTCGTTTTTCTTGACCTGGAAAATAAACCGAAGCGAGATCTAGGTCTTGCTATTTTCGGTTCTGAATTCGTCTGAGGGCTTAAATTTCAACTAGTGGCAACACTTTAAGTGCAAAATCTGGGATTACTCGCTCAGATTTGTTAACTCCATCTTCTGTGCCAACCAGTTGGCTTCTATGGTTGATGCAGCGAATTGACTTGAGCTTTGGATCTGGTGAGGCAGTGGCAGACAATAAAACGATTACCATCGAACAAATGGATGAACAAACAGTCTACGCCCAAAACAGCAGCCTGCTTAAAAACCCTAACACCAGCGCGAGTCGCTTATGAGGCTCGGATGGTTTCAGCCATGAGGGGTGTAGTGGGCCAGAACACGTGGGAACGCCTTTCCCACTTTCGTTCACAGTAACTTGTCTTGAAGGTGTGTATTTTTACTTAGATTTCCTGCGTGTATCTCCAGTCGCCGCGTAAATGAATAAAAGCTATCCATTGCGTAACACCTTAGCATCGTTTGTAGTGCAGTGAAAATAAATACATCATTAAACACTGATTTAAAAATAAGTTTGAAGTGCTGTTGAAAACGGCTGTTTTTTTGGGTGCGTTCCCACACTTATTTTTCAGCACTGCACCCTTGGCCATAACTCGCCAGCCGGTAGTGCTAGAGAGCTAACTGAAGCAGAAAGTTTTGTACTTTCGATTTTAGAAAAATTGGGTACTTTTTGGTTTTGGGGGACAGCGTGACGTCTTGAGGTGGTCCCAATGAAAATATTCAGTGCCAATTTGTCAGTCTTTTTTAAAAGAAACTAGACGAAAATCCGCATCTGTTGATGCCTTGATTGACTCACTAGCGCAGTGGTTTCAACCTTTTTTGTACCGCGATTCATTATAGCAACCCACTCTAACCCAACGAGTCCCAAATAAAACTTGAATAAAGCTAACGTTATACAGCAACTGTATTTACATAAAATACTTGCTCGCGCCCCCTCCAAAAATGGTTCACGAATCTTCCGGGGGTCGTGAGCCCAGGTTGAAAACCATTGATTTAACGCAATCAGTCAGCAAGTTATGGCCGAAATTCGGACTTTGAGCCACTACAATGGCTTTCAAGGTACTTTAAGACCTTTCAAGACCAGCATTAATTTCGCAGTAACCTCACACAGTCAGTCAAACACGACGAATCGCTCACGAGCGGATAGAAAGCGAATCTGGCAACAGTGCAGTGTATAATAAGCAACAGACAACTGCTCCAGAAAAAGAACTGCGATTAAACTGCAAGAGGATATGACTCTAAAAATTTTCAGTCATATTGAAAGATGAGTTTTGGCAATAAGTTTCAAGAAGTAAATACCCGAAACAGAAATCCTTACTACTCCTACCACGACATATTGCTGTGAATCTTCATTCTTTGTAACGAGATTTGTGAACTCAAAATATTGTACAACCCTAACAAATAAACAAATGAGAATATCACTCGGCACAGCGGAGTTTTTGAAACCATGTTGCTTTTGAAACCATGTTGCCGGATTTTTTTGAAACCATGTTGCCGGAAATCTACAAGTCAACTACTGATGAAATAAACTTTCACAAATGTGTTTTTCTGCAGCACTTGCACTGAACACCACATATAGTGTGGCTCTCTTGGCACATCTGGAATATCACATGTGACTCTGTTGAACAACTTTGCCCACCCCTGAATAGAGCCGGGGTGTTGGCAGAGATCTTGAAATTTGTAAGCTTATTTCTTAAAACTGTTGCAGTAGTCTTTCCGAATAATTCTAGTTCAAGCCTCAAAAATTCTGTTATGTTTACTGGCAAAAATGAAACTACGGCCAAAAGTGTGCAGAAAAACAAACCTGAAAGATTTGCGGAAAAGACACCACATGAAAATAATCGGTGACAGAATTACACACAGTACAAATTATAAGTTTTCAAAAAATGTTAATTTAACTGGAAGAAATACGGGCGAGACTAGAAATGCACGCGTCCATGATGCCTGAAATATGGTTCAAATATCTGCCGTAAATTATTTGCTTGGTTTTAAGTTACAATAACCTAAGATACTTGATGTTTCCTAAGCGACAAACCTCAATTAATGTTCAAAGTTTTGCTGATTCTTTGAAAAGCATGTCATGAAAATTTAAACCATCCATTGGATGAACACTTAATAAAATCCGCACTGATTCTTAGCAATTCAAGACTTACCTCGTTGAAAAGCAGCAAACGCCTCTTCTGTGGACTTCACCTCGATCTGCTGCACACCATAAACGAACATGTTTTTGTTTCTGTCTTCTCGCAAACGCTTTGACTGGGGAGGCCTGAACATTGAATGATAATAACGTTATGTGTTTGCGAAAGCAATTAACGCCCCAAACAAAACCCATTTGAAAAAAGCAACTTGCTTCGGTCTGTTGAACGCGTCAAACTGAACTTCCTCCAGTAGATCGTAAACGTAATCGTTATAGATTTCAACGTAGGACACAAACACTGCGTAACGACAGTCCGGGTTGGTGTTTTCTGAGCGACAGTGATCGATGTCGTATCTCACATCCGGGACTTTCGATCTGGATCTAGAAATGAAATAATGGTGCGTCGTTTCAAACAGATCGGCCTTTCTTTGTAGGAGCAGATAACAAAGAAGGTTTAAGGAAACAAAGAAGATTTATGGTGATACTTAAAGTCAGGTACGTGCCAGTGTTCCACTTTTGTATGATCTCACCAGTCATGCCAGGTACCAGTGATAACACCAATAAAGCTTAAGGTGCCTAACAGCGATCGAACCGCAGTCAAACGCGAAGCATCAGAAGGTTTGAGACCTTTGAAAGGGTTTGCTGCTTCTGATAGCAGCTGGGCGTGGTCGCAATGGCCACGGCGACGATCAGTGACTCGCTGCAGTGTCTCATCGTCGTTTTTAATAAAACGCATAATACTTGAACGAAAAATGGTTAAAAAGTAAATGCAACAGAGGTGGGTCTGCACGAATGACATTCCTGGGCTACTGTGCTTGGCGTATGTTGCTACAAATATAGATCTGCAAAGAAAACACACTCTTAACGCACTTTGATGGTGTTTTAGGCGTGCTCAGTGGAGGCAAGATGTCCTTTTCTTGCTTTTCCAGCAAAGCATCAGCTTCACTCTGCACCGAGAACTGATTCATGCAATCAGGTACAAACACCTGCAAAAATAGATTCAAATGTAATCTTCCAAACAGTTCTGTGGAAAAAATTAAACGAAAAAACTTACATATTTCGAGGCCTGCACTTGGTCGATGGAATTGAACAGCATGTCAAGGCACCTTGCCAGAAACCCAGGTTCTTCTAAAGTGCCTGTCATTGTGTACGTCTTGCCTGAGCTGGTAACGCCATAGGTGAAGAGAAGACCTGAAAGAGGTTATATACCTAACACATTTTCCGATGCAAACAATTTTTCTGCAGCAACACCCATTGTTTTCTGGCAGTTCTTCCTCACTGACCACACTCATCTGTCACAATAGGTTAAACAAACCAATTTTAAATATGAACTACAAAAAAGTAGGTTTGAGTAAACCCCCTTTTTTACTTTTTTATCAGCATGAATATTATTGCGGCTTAGACCTAAATTCATTGCAATAGGTCAGTACCTGAAGCTTTGATCATTTTTTTGGGTAAAACTTAGTCTTTCATGCACCGCAAATGGTCAATGCAGAGCAAATTTTTTTGAAAAAACGTTTGTCAAAAAACTTTTTGGTAACTTCAGTATATCCACAGAATTAAGAACTTGTACTTTCTAAGTTGAAGATTTTCTGAAACTCAACAAAAACCTTACATACGGCTTTCACACAATGAAAATTCCCACAGGAACTAAAACAGCAACCTTAAACAAACAATTACTCAAACAATCTTATCTTCAAAACTGCATCTCAAGAGTCAAATGTAACAATCAGGGGCACAACGTTTGTTAAGTTTGTAATGTGTAAAGGAAAACTCAGTAGGCGTAACATACATAGTCACTGATTTTTTGTCAATAAAATATCACAAGTGAACATCCAAATTCACCACAAACTTACCACTTTTGCCTTTAATTAAGTCATCAACCATATTTTCTGCAATGTAATGAAACAAATGCTTCTGGCCAACATTTTGATCAAAAACTTTGTAGAACTGACATTCCGTCTAAAATGAAAACATATGAATGCAAATAACCACTTCATGTTGCAATGTAATAGATTTGGTCACATGCAATTAAACCAACAAAATGCTTGCAAAAACCCCAAAAACTGTGATTGATGAGTTGATGTGTGCAGTATACAAAGCTCGGCTGTGTATACAACTATTCAGCATTTGTTCTGACTTTAATGTTTAGATTACAGTCAACTCGTTTTAAAAGTTAGCACACCCTAATCCCACCAAAAAAGTCAAATCCTTCTGGTGCACAAGTACCTTGCACAACTACATAACTGCACCAGGAACACCTTGGGTATAAAAAAAATGCTCTGGAGTCAAATGAAACCGAAAAATTACTCAAAAGCAACTCTTAGAAGCAATTTTTAGGCCAATTAAGCATCTTTACCTGAACAAAGATTTGGGAAATTGTTTATTTTAGAGTATAACTGATTATTAAATAATAACATTTTAAAATTTTGTTACAGTGTTGTTGTCAGTATCAGTTTATTTGGGAACATCTATAAACAAACACCAAATCATGTCACAGAAAACAAACCACATTAGAATAGTGTTTATTTTGTTCCCAGGACATCTGAAATAACCATACAGTTTTCTAGTCAGATGCCCTGATGAATAACAGAGAAAAAAAAGAAACAAGACCAGACTGAATAGTGCATTTCAATGAAGACGGTCCAGGTTAGGTAGTGTTATTTAATTATTAAGTGTAGCATGTCATGCATCGCCAGAGCATATCTGGAAACAACATCTGCCCTTTCATAATACAAAATTATTTATTGGTAGTGTTTTGGAAGTAGTCATATATTTGCTTTGCTGATTTTCAATGATGATATCACTGCTCTTCTTTAAGTTTATGTTTTAATTTAGTAACAAATAGGTGATAATTTGGTATTGAATGAATCGTTGGACCTATGGAAGACCATATTTTTATTCCTGTATATGTAAATGACTTTTGAGCTATTTTAAATCTAGTCTGAGGAATGGCATATGCAATACTTGATTGTTGTCTAGTCTGATAAGAGTGAATGTCTTCAATTTTTGTAAAAAAAGTTGTTAGAAGTAACCCTAGTACAAAGAAACCTGATACCAAACTGGCGAATTGCTACCTAGAAAAATTTGTCTTCAAGGTAATACTGCCCAGCACAAATAGCACTCAATCAAATGATTGGCACAATTATCAACAAATGTCTTGAAGAAGACACAATGAAAATCTGCATTGTGGTGATCAATTTTTAGTCTTTTGCCAAAATTGTTTTTTAGTAATAACTTTTGAACCACAAATGTTAGATGGTTAATTAAAGGTTGTAAAGACTTGTATCATAGCCTAGTTTCCATTAAAAACGAGTCAGAAAATTGGCTTTTGTTGTGGGGGCTGCCCAATGAACTTCCCAAGTTTTTTAGTCTAAACTAAGACTTGCCACATCTTTTGGGGATTGTACAGGTCTCCAGCTCAATCGGCTCGCAAGTTATGGTGGTGCAAAGTTCAACAAGAAACATGGCTCACATGGGATTTCAAAGTACGAATATATCATACACTGACAACCAACGTGTTAAAATAGCACAGCTGAGAGTAATGCCTCACTCACCACTTTGTTGTCGATTCCAACAATTCTGATGGTTGTATCATTAACAATTTCAATGCAACTTTCCTCATCCCTGTTGGTCTGGTTCCGAATACGTGCACACACCTTTACCAAAAATAACTTTCTTGTTAATTTTAACGATGTATACTTAGAAGAAAGGTCAACACAAAAGAACACACTACCTCAACAGGATCTGTGGGAGCATTGGGATGGCGGTGACCAGGTTTTCTTGGTGGTTTCATAGGAGTTCGTCTGCGTCATTAAAAAAATATTTAAGTGAACTGAGACAACAATTTCAACGTACATTGCCAGCCTTGCATAAAATCTTTAGCATATTTTCATAGTGATATACAAACTCAAATTTAATTTTCTTACAAATTTATTTGCACATGTCTTCATACCTAATGTCGCAGCATGAAAATAATGCTAACTGTGAGTTTTCACAAAGCAGTTATTTTTAACAGCAAGTAGAAAAAACATTGTGTTCCCATGTTTTTTGACATAAACTGCTTGATTCAACTGCTAATGTAACTTTGAATATGACTCAACCCAGTCCAAAACAGAAATAAGCTTGATTTTCAAGATAAAATATTAAACAGTGGCAAGATCTAAAAGGAAGACTTTAGAAGATTGTGGCACACAGACAAATATTAGTTTAAACAAGCACTTGACCATACCGCATAGGTATGCCATGTAGGTGAACTAATGTTTTTAAGATATAATGTATCTGTATATTATACTGTTTACATAAAAATTACACAAAATACTTACTGTGGTCGCATTGCAACTGTCTTTCATTCAGGATACAATATTAGGTTTATCTACAGTCCAACAAGCAATACATGAACAGCTAATCAAAAAACAACACTTGAAAACTTACAGAACTGAAAACTTAACTGCACATAGAAAAAAATCAAAAAATTGAAAATGCATTGGCAAAAAATATTGATATTCAGAATACTGTTTAATTAACACTTCAAACGCAGGTTGTCTGTAACTTGCCCAACCGTAGACCGCCGGCCCACGATATATTCGTAGTTTGGTGCACGATATACGCAAACTTCACTTCAAATGCCAACCATTGAGCCCCGGGTCACATGTTTTCCTCTATTAAAGTACGAACATTTCATACACGTCTCTAGCAACCAGAAACATATATTTATAATGTGATTTGACGTACGGTGTGGTCAGGAGAGCATTTCAAAGCAACCATAATTTATTTTACCTGCAGCCATGGTGGTTTTGCCTGCAGCCACGCACACGTTTCGCTGAGTACGGAAATAAGATCGGCCTGCTGTAACCATGTGGCTAATTGTCTCGTTACATTGCATTTCATTGGGAGTGGTTTCTAATGTAATGTTGATAAACAATCACTCAGAAATTTTCTTACTGAGTTAAAACCTGTCATGTAGAGATTTGGTGATTTTTTTCTTGAGCGTAAATATTTTTTCAACAGCAAGTAAATGCTTCAGCCATGTGTTCGACGCTGCTTCACAAACATTCGCTCTTGGCAGATTTCAAATGGCTTGTTAGCGTAAAGCATTTGTGAACGCATGCCAATGAAGAGTGCATAAATATTTACTCAAAAACTTTTTTACTGAGTTAGAACATATATTTTTTTTCGGCAGCAAGTAAATGCTTCAGCCGTCTTTTCGACGCTGCTTCACAAACATTCGTTCTTGGCAGATTTCAAATAACCCATTAGTGTAAAGCATTTGTGAACACATGCCAATGTGATGTGGATAAAAAATTTGTGTGACGTGGAACATCATGGAGAGAGTTGACGGTTTTGGCTGCTGCAAAATTGTTTTATTTTCAACAGCAAGTAACTGCTGGAGCCACCTGTTCAGCTGCCTCAAAAACATTCGCACTTGGCAAGGTGCACTGCTTCACAAACATTTGCACTTGGCAGTCTTCAAACGGCCCGTTAGCGCAAAGCCTTTGTGAGCCAGGAAGGGCATCGCGAAGAATAACACCCATTCATTTGCGAAACAGCAGTAATTTAGTGATCACGATCTTTTCGCTGCTTGTCAACAATACACATCAATGGAGATTTAGAGTTCAACAGAGAACATTAAAGGTTGCTGCCAACGTCCTTTCCCATCGCAACAATGCCAAGTACCTGAACGTGCCTGCATAACTTTTTCACAAATCTCAAACTATATTTACAACCAGCTGATAAAAATGTTGTAGTTTTCCCTCTCGTTTCATGCACTACCATCTTGACATGCAGCTGCTACAAGGTAATCACAACATGTTCTGTGATATTCACATTTTTTCTGCAACAACAACAACAGCAGAACCGGTACTTTTCAGCATCCAAGAGCTGACAATTGTCGAATGCTCAGGTCATGTGCAAATGAAATTTTGCATTGTTTTTTTGTGCAAACAAAATTTTGTGTGGCTTTTTCATGCGAAAATAAAATTTTGCGTGTTTTTTTGCAGAACAATGTGTGTAATCATTTTTTTCGTAGTTCAGTTAGTGCAACAAAAATAACTATGAAGGTTTTACGTATCGAAACAAAATAGTGCTGTAAATTTTAGTCAAATCGATATTAAACTGAACTATTTAGCTATAGGCAAAGCACAGCTGAACGCATGTGCGTTTTCAGACGGAGTCGAAAAGCAGAAATGCTGTCTAAGACCAGACGATATAAAAACTGTTATAACTTTTCTTCTCTATAATTTTTTGATTTAAAACTTGGCAGGATGCTTTGTAACGGCTATAGCAACCGTTTCTGTGATTTTTACATTTTTCCCATTGTTGGAATAGGCGCAATAAACTTTCAAAGTCAAAAAACAGCCAATCCATCCTTGTTTTCAGGTGTTTTTTCTTTTCAAAAGAAGTCGAAAAATTATTTGATTTCGATTTTCGTAAACTACACAATGTGACTGACATTTTTGTGCAGAATTTGTGTTTGTATCGTGCATGTTTTTCCATCCAGAACCTTTTTAAAACAAAACCTTGCCCACTCAAGCATCAGCACGAAAACCATACCGGCGTTCTAGCATCAAACAGCTGCCACAAATATATCATGGACTGCCGGTCAATGTGTTAAAGTGAAAAAGTGCATTTGCACAGTGGAATGTTGAAACAGATTGGTGTTGTTGCGATCAGAGAGCCTGAGTGGCAAGTGCCCATAGTTTTACACTGTGGCAGCACGCAACAATAGAGATTGCTCCTGTTGTCAACCATCAGCAAGTACAATCAACTGTTTTGCAGGTTCACAAGCATTATTAGAATTTGCTCACCAAGGTCATGTATAACTGCTTGTTCATGCCACTTACATAAGAGTGCTATTAGAACACATATTTCTAGAATTAAGAGATACAAATGTTTCCAGAAGTTCAAGAACACCCACCAAACACCAACTGTTGTGCAGTTTGCACCATAAGTATTTGTATGAAGGAGACAAATTGTTTGAATGTTACTTAACTAAGAAGATACAACGATGAAAAAATGCAAATTAAACCAGAAAAATGCATGCTAAACATCCTTCATTTTCAAAACAACTTCCCTTGAAACTGAAATTAACAACAAACTGTAAAGTGGCACACCTCTATTTTTTGGAAGCTCAGCTTTCACTGCTTTCAAGATTGTCTGCGCAGCCCACTTTACACTTTTTGATTTGAAATATGCAGTTAATAGATACAAAACCACAAACGAAAACAACATTTCTATGCAAATATTCAGTTTATGAGATTAAATGTAGTGTGATTAACTACCCTATTATCTTCAGTCTGAGTGGTTTTGGAACCCAGAATCCTATTTGATAATGCGGTTTGTGCGTTTAAGTGATATGCAATCATCTAGAGCAGCACTCTTCAACCGGTGTGCACGGTGCACCAAAATATGCGTGGGGTGCACCACAACGCAAGGGTTCACAAGGGTGCATCACAAACTTGTCACATTAAACAGATGCTTTTTATGAAAACTTTCTTTTGGCAAAAATGAACCAATGACTTTCAGGATTTAACCTGGACTTTGCACATTTTAAAGCAGGGGTGGGAAACCTATTTACTGTCAAGAGGGGCATAAATGGTGGATTATCGCTGGAGGACTGCAAATAACAATTGATTTTATCCTAAAATTCTACCTTTATCTTACTACGAGTGATAGAGTCTTCTTATGACATACTATTTTAAGTACCTGCTTATCATGGAGTTTAGTTTTGACGCGATTTTGTATTCTAAATTGGGTAACGAAAATTCTGATGCAGGCCATACCAAATGTCCCCGCAGGCTGCAAGTTCCCCACCCCTGTTTTAAAGTCTGGCGTGTAAGCATCAGACCATGTCAAGCTATTTGTTGCAATTAGCTGATTATTTGTGATTCATCAGTGACAGACAATGAGCCATTGTCAATTGAATCATGTAGTGGAGTTACTAAATTATGGTACTTGCTTATTTTGGCCAGGGTATTTACAGACACGGGTGCAATTAGGTGGGAGACACGGGGGACGTGTCAGTAAATAGGGTACATGAGTTTAAGGAAATAGGGTGCATGATTTTGTCAAAACATCTTTAAGGGTGCACCATAACAAAAAAGGTTGAACAGCACTGATCTAGAGTCATAGGGGTTCTCAACTGAAGATAAATTTATCCCTTGGGAATATATTTTACCTATTCTGGGAGTAAATTTAATGATGCTGAAGTTACATTTCTATGTTTTCGTCTACAGCGCTAGTGAGTAAACAAAAAACAGGGAGTAATTTTATGTTAGGAAGCTGGCAAGGGGTAAACAAGAGAAAAGAGGTTAAGAACCCCTGATGTAGCCGGAGTGGAAAAATACCTCGTTACAGTACAAATAAAGGTAAAGATACAACAGAAAAATATATTTGTCATCGCAATTTAATATAATTTTTCTCGGAATACATAATGCTAAAAAGTTAATTTTTCATATTTTCACAACTGTTGAAACCAAGGTTGTGGAGCTAGAGTTGTAAGGAGTTGGAGGTTTTGGGGTGGTCGGATTCTTAACAACACTGGGAGTCAGAGTTCAATTTTTTTGTCCGACTCAAGATGTCCAATTGGGTCATTTTTTATATCACACTCTTAAATTGGGAATTCCTGTTGAAATGGTACAATTTCTTTTGAAACTTTTCTTGAAACAGAGATTGCTTGCTGTGCACCATGATTTCTATTGATTTTAACAAGTAAATTTCATTCCCTAAGGAGATTCAAAGGTTGGAGTCAGGAGTCGCAAATTTTTGGAAGTAGTAGTCGGAGCCAGAATTTTGGAAAGGTCAGAGTCAGATATTTTACCTCCAACTCTGCAACCCTGGTTGAAACTAAATTTCGGTCCCACTGGAGCTTGTTATCAAGAATGGAGTAATATTGCCATTATTGGTATGAGAAGGATTGTGGCTGAAATTAACCCTACCCTAGCAACAAATAATATTTTTATTACTGTTCTGGTGTCATTACTCCATATAAATTTTTTTTTTTTAGAGTAAACACTTATTTCATGAGTCAGTTTTTTTTGTCGCCACTAGTATTCTTGACGTCAGGCAATTTGTTAGCACGTTGAGAGCCGGCCTACGTGATATTCGTACTTGGATTTCGGCCTAAAAAACAGCAGTTTTTGGTTGCCTTACCAACGCCCTAGCTCCTCC
>JGI24158J21664_10001966_pt1 | contig 24180 bp, 21 predicted proteins | sample Ectturendosymbi3_FD_21664 | JGI IMG/M metagenome (IMG submission 21664) | reverse complement strand
TGATAGTTTTTGCGTCGCTTGTTGTTCATTGTTGTGCAATTAAAGAACGTTATTGTTGCATCACAGTTATTCGATGTGGCCGAAGTACAGTTCACAGTATAAAAAGAAGCCCCCCTTGAAGTTTTGCAGTTTATTCAAAAGTATAACCTTGGGAACTCTGTTTCAAATATAGTAATAATGTTGCGGATTTTCGTCACAATTGCCGTTAGTGTTGCTACCTGTGAGGGGAGTTTTCGAAACTAAAACTGATCAAGAATTACTTAGCATCTAGTATGAGCGCCTTGCGGTTGAGAAATCTTGCCACACTGTCTACAGAGCAACAATTGACAGACAAAATAAACTTTGACATTGCCATTGAAGAATTTGCCAACAAAAAGGCAAGAAANGTTAGTGTGTAGAAAATTGTAGTTTTCGTTTCAGAAATAAAGATGGTCTCAATTTTTTACACTTTTTTACTATTTTTCCCTACATGTCCTTTTTGCTTTTTGTTTAACTGTTACTTAGAATGTTTGAGTTTTTGGTGTGTATTTAAAGTATACCATATTTGAGCATGTGAGAGCACTGTAATCTTATAATGGTGCACAACTAGTTAATGTATATACAAAGCTTTTAAGAGCCAGCAATATGTATTTTTATGGGCTTGGGTGCGGCAAACCCAAGGACCGCCCCGGGCACCCCACACTCTAGCTACGCCACTGCATCCAGAACCATCAAGCCAAGCGTTCCATAGCGAGGTCGGTGAATTGGACAGTTAAGGACAACATCGTCGACATTCTGTTCCTCTGCACCACACTCACAACCCGCAGAAGGGACCATGCATCATTTGTGTAGACAGGAGCGGAAAAGTCCGACGCCGGTGCAGAGGCGGTTACGCCGGTCCCACGCTGTTCTTAACAGGGCCATTCCAGGAGAGTGAGCACCAGGGGCGTAACAAGGTTAGATGGCGCCCAGGCCAAGAAGCAAGTTTGGCACTCCCAAATTCGAACCTGACCTCTTTCGGAATCAAATTTACCGTATTGAAAAAGTATTTGTGACATTTTTGGGACTTTCTGCGCAGTCATTCGGCGCCCCCAGCAGTGATTCGGCGTCTACATAGTGATTCGACGCCCGGGGAATTGTGCCCCCTTTCCCCCCTCGTTACGCCCCTGGCGGGTACCGATGTCAGAGATGAAAGTTCAGAGTCTCGTAGTGTTCTCCAACCGCTCTGCATTCCATCGGTAATCTGCCCAGAGTGCCGGACTTTTGTTGTTGTCCGGTGAACTGATGAGTTGTGCGTCGGGTGCAAATGGGTGTCTCGATTTAAGATGCCGTGCATTCCCACTCGGTGGACAGATGAGAGCTGAGTTGAGCAGATGTCCAGACACCGTTGCATGGCGTGCGAGAGACATGCAGTGTGGCTCCTTTCCGACGAAGCTCATCAGGTTGGATGCCTACGAGGATGGGCTGGTGTAGGACGCAGGCATCCAGTCACAGTTCGCAAGGCGTCGTTGATGATAGGGTCAGTGAGGCGGGTGTGAGCACTACTGCACCAGGCAGGAATGCAGTACTCTGCTGTTGAATGGACACGGACTAAGGTGGCTGTTCGCAACGTTGTTGCCCCAACACCCGACCAGACAAGAGAGGATGCTCCAGGTTTATCTTTTTCTGATGCTTCATTTTCAAACTCATACACAACAAAAGATTTTGTAGTTAACTTGGAGTTCACACAAAACTTATCGTCCTTTTTATTGTAATTTGTAATGCTTCATAGTAAAAGCCGATTTAAGTTTTCTCAAAATTAAGCTTATTATCCACTAGTTAGTACCAATACTAGTTGGAAGAAATATTTCTTCGAAAACATTGTACTTCTTTAAAGTGCAAACTTCAACAAACATCTTTACGTGGAAAAGATCGTTTGGACTAATTACAAAACTACGAATCTCCTGCACGTTTCATGATGATGACTCCTTTTATACGAAAAAAGTTCTTTGTAGTTTGTTACACACATCCTCTTGACCTTTGCAAAATTTCTAAAATTTCAGCAAATACAGTTTTTTTACCGTTTTGTGACCCCAGAACAATAAAGCTCACACAGAACTGCCTTCGCTTTACCAATATGTTTATCACTCTCATTCCCCTTCCTTCCGTTACGTATAAATACCAACCCAAGTTACTTGCACCTCTACACCTGCTGCTGTGTATTGCATCTTACTTGTAGCGCACTGTGATTTGGGTTTCAAGGAAGGCCGTAATGCCTCGGAATTTTTAGTACTAAATTCATTCCAACTTGATCGCACGCAGCTGCAGACCCGAGGCGTGGATGTTGAAGGCCCAGCTTGGATGACTCAAGCAACACGAAATTATTCTCAAAAAGCCAACGGTTGATCCTGCAGCTTCCAACGCAGACACCATCGTCGACTCGATTGTGACTGTTTATTTGATTCATACAGATATATACAGATATTGTAGACTATGACAAGGGGTAGTGACATCATACACCATTTTCGGAGTCGTCCAATATCCACGGAAAATGGATTTGACGTTGCCGGCACGGACACAAACTTCCGAACAGAAATACAACGACTTGTTGGTCAACTCCATACTTCTGCAAAGCCCGTCCAAAGCTTTTCTTGAGCAGGGGCGTAACGAGAAGGGGGCAAGGAGGGCACAGTTCCCTGGGCGACAATCACTATGGGGGCGCCGAATGACTGCGGGGGACGCCAAATGACTGCGGAGGGCGCCGAAAAGTCCTAACAATGTCGCAAGTACTTTCTTCAATGCAGTACATTTGCTCCCGAAAGACCTTGGATTCGAACATGGGGCGCCAAACTTGTTTCTTGCCCCAGGCGCCATATAAACTCGTTACGCCCGTGTTCTCGAGGAAGCGGGTCAAACGGTTTTCGAAGTCGGCCAAACCAACGTATGTTTGGCATACTCCCGTAATTTCTAGAAAATTTGTTGGAGAGTGAAAATTTAATCTGTGCCTGTTGTTCTACGGCCAGGACGAAAATCGCACTGGGTATCTTCCAGCTTAGGTTCAGTTACTTCGCGGCACATTTTTTCAAGACACTTTGCATAAACTTTTCCACGACGGCTAAGAAGGCAAATGCCACGGTAGTTGATTACGTCACGCACAAGCCTTTGCTGCCAGTTCTTCTCAGTTTATTTATTTGTATTTTGTTGCATTGTGTTCTTGGGGGATCACAGACAGAACGAACTTCAGTGAAGAATGGAAAAACGAAACGAGTTGCGCACGATTGAATAAAAAATAGGGAATGCTTGTTTTTCACTTATTTAATTTTTTCCTTTTTTCGAGAAATTTCTCCAGATCTTCTTATTTCATCCAAATTTGTTCATGTTGGTCATTTGCATCCAAATTTTCAACAACAAAATTTTGGAGGAAAGTTCTTCCGAAGTGGAAACCCTGCGTACTGTGTAGTACACAAAATCAGAGTAACAGAAACATGAATAGCATATCAAATTATGATGTAATACAGAAAATGCGACTGAGGCCATGTCTGGTAGAATGTGCCCGAATGCCCTTATGTTGATTTCAGAAACTACGTTCCATCGCATGCATGTAATTCGTGCACTTTGTGATAATCTGAAATGTCTACACAGAGCCCTATTTTTATTTGATAAAAATAAGCGACCCCAAAAATGTTCACTTGGGAAACATTGCGTAACCCCACATAAAAGATCTTAGAACCCCGCCATGTTTGCCCCAAGTCGAGCAACCGCAAGTACATGTTTGCACTGCTTTTGTTTGTCTTGTTCATAATTGTGATGTGCATTGAGGTGATAAAAATTGCCGGCTGCAGCGGAACCGGTGAGCATTAAACCGGAAAATGCTGATACCTATACAAGCGGTTCTGACCCGGTATTTGGTTCTGAGCGTTAACAAACAACGTTTAGTTTCGCTTGCGCTTCACCAAAATCCACCAGTACCCGTGTTTTGGCGGTGCGGTTACAATTCAGATCGACTCCATGCTCAGGCGGTGTTACGTGTACATTTCCCACAATCCGCAGAACAGTAAACTTCCCGAAGGGGAGCATGATCAGACGCAATGCGCAGCTTACTGTCAGTCATATCCGGGAGTCTTGAGAACGTTTGCTTGATTGTCCACTTTGTGACGTTGTTCTCAGAAAAATTTTACTCTAAAAAATTGTAGATGACGGTGACGACATTTTTCGCAATTTCTCGACCGTTCTTAATGTTGACTAACTTCTGCGGAAAGACCAGTCCTTTTTCTGAAAGAGTCATTCTCACTCATCGCGGAAGTGAGGCTATGGCAGTTGTGATCGCGTGCAAGCGGAAGCCTTGCTTGTTCTATTGTGACGTCATATTCTTATTGCATGATGCATCAGCACCCCGGACACGACTTCTGCTTCACTGTCAACCTTGTTTTATTAGCCTTCCCGCTCTGAAGCACACGCTTCACCAGCTAAGGCTTTTGCCGCAACTAGTTTTTATCTGAATGCACACGGCCATGTTTCATTTGCTCTGACAGCGATGGCCTCGGTTCGTTTTTCGGGCACGCATGCGCACGGGCCGTTTACGAATCTGCATCCAGCGCAGTTAAAAATGGTAGTAAGACCAAGATCAGCTTGAAATATGTCGCCGAAAGATATGTCTCCGACTTGTTCAAAGGTTTTCAGTTGCTGAACAGCGTTTTATTGTATTTGCCAAGTGCGACTAAGGCACGGTGCCTCGCTCGGAACGAGGTAGTGGCGTAGCTACAGGTTTGAGCCAGGGGAGAATCTTAGCTGAAAAAGTGCTACTGGCAATTGTAGAGGGCCCACTAGCCAAAAATCAGAAAATACTTGAGAAATGATGGTGAATCCCGATATGGATGTCTATACTAAAAGCCTAAATCATCGGAAAATACTCCGAAAAACGCAAAAATATCAACCTATTGCAAAACAAAAGAATAGTAAAACCAAAAGATAAGTGGGGACCCGGTTTTACCAAAAGATAAGTTAATTGGGGACCCGGTTTGGTGCACTTGCACCACTGGGACGAGGTTGTGCGCCTAAGCCACTTCGGGCAAGGTCCGGAAAACGACTGTTGTCAGGTAAAAAAGGAAGTTGAAATGACAAGGGTGAAAATTTCTGAAAAGCAGCGATTGATTCAAAGTTTACACATTGTGTTTTTCACTGTAACCACGTAACAAGAAGTTGTTTTCAGACTTCCAACTTTTTGCACATAACTTTTTAAAGTTGGGTACAAACTTAACAGGTCTTACTGTTTTGTGACTTAATATGTTTTGTGGACAACCTCGAATTAACTGACCTTATCTCAAAATTACACTTTAAAATTTCGTAATGCAGGCTTATTAACGTGAATAAATTGATTGGTGACACTGCATACTGACAAAAGTGTTTTAAAAATAGCGTCAAGTCAGCACTAAGAAAAAGGAAATGAAAAACACAAAAGATATGTGAGACTTGGCCTGCAAGCCAGTTGTCAGATGAACAACGCAAACACACAAACATCTCAATTTGTGCAATTCTTGGTCAGTAAGAGACGGTGCATGACGGGAGGAGTAAATCGCAAAGCCAGTATTATTACTGAAGCTGACAACAGTTAGTTTTAGTAATATACGTTAGGATTTCATGCAGTTCGTGGATAAACTGGTCAGGAAGTGACGAAGACAACAAAAGAAACCAATCCATCCCAGTCGAATACTCCGTGTCAGGTCTCATCTTGTATCGCGCCCAAATAAATGCAACTTCGTGGTAAATAAGCGAGTACCTAGTTTTCACCACTTCCGCCTCTGATCAACAGCGTCACCAAGCGTACAACGTCATAAAGTATGATGCTAGACACGCTTTCACCGTTTTTCTTAATTCCTTGTGGTTAGCTCGCTCCGAAGGTAAGTTGTACTTGCCTTGAAATATTTACTTCTTAAGTTAGCTTCGGCTCAGAGAGATTCAATTTTCAAGAAGGGATCGGTTTCTGAATTTATGCAGCGCAAGCATGGAAATAATCACGTTCTTTCAAAAGCCAATTTTTACCCAATCAAAGGAAAACTTGCACATTACTCTTCATTTTCAATATTTGTTGACACAGACGCAGCGGATGTACGTAAAAACTAAACAGGATGATTAGGGCCGCACATAAGCCAGAATGCTGGCGGCGTTTCTTTTGGTTTCAGCTAAAGAAAGTGTGAAAGTCGAAATATGACCTTTGCTCTCAAGGTCCCCAATGCCTACGGCAAAAGCTTCTGCATGATTGCTCAGAAAGCAGGCAAACTGTGCACCAAAGTTATGCTTGCCTAGTGTTTGCAACATAATGTTGCAGGGTACTTCAGATTTTTGACTGTCATTTGCTTCAGATTTTTGACTGTCGTTTAGATCAGCTTGACACTCGTGTAATTTATCAGCTTTTACGGCAGAACATCATTTTCCGCTGAAAAACGAAAATAAGAGTTGGTCTGCATAGCTTAGAAATGTAATGCGATATCTTAGCAACACTAAAGGTTATTGATGAGCAACAAATCAAGACTATAGTTTTAATTTAGTTAAGATAGCAAGGATTCGTTTTGATAAACGTCTTGACTCGAGGATGTCAAATCAAAACTGTAGCTTGTAGAAAAGAGAGTGCCCACACTTGAGTTATTTACTTGAGAGTTATTTATAACTTGAGTCATGTGTTATGATGATTTCAGGTACATAAAAACGCTTTCTTATCTTAAAGTGTTCGAAACAGCTTAAATCCGATCTGGCGATTGATATTTTGAAGCAAGTGCGTGAACTGGAAGCGACCGCTCGCCATGACGGCCAACTCGACTCTCGAAAGTGGATTGCTTACTGGAGTGACATTTGGCCACTACAGCACCGGACTGGCAGTGGTGAAGAATCCTCCTGACTTATCGAAACAAATTTCCTTCCGGTAATTTTTTAATAATAATCTTCTTTGCTCAAGAGCGAACCGCAATGTACGTAGCCGCTTCGCAATCTAGCTTTCTCTGATGTTTAACACCGATGTAAAGTTTAATAAACTCTGATTTAATCATTGTAGTTGTAAGCGATTAGCAAATAACGAGCAGAGCTCTGAAACTGGTCAACTGGTGATGCAAGTTGAAGTACCAGATTTGGTGATCACCACAGAATAATTGTTTCTTGAAAAAATTAAATCAAGACTTTTGAGTTTTTCAGCGAAAACAAGGAAGTTGAAACCGAGTGGATTGGGGCATTTGTTTTGTTCAGTGAGTTTTCGCTCTTCCCCACATTTGCCTTTTCCCAACCGAGCGCAGTAACGAACTCAACTCAATCAGAGATTACTGACAAGCGAATGCCGCCCATGCTGAGATGCATTTATGTTTGCTATTATGTATGGTTTATTAGCGCAGCAGGGTGGCCATAACAACTACGATGGCCGCTGTGCTCTTGACCGCATACTTTGCTACAACTTTGGGCATTCCTCCAAAACACCTCCTACATCAGTTGGCGATCAACCGTAACGTAAAAACAAGCTTTGACTTCGTGTAAAACCCGAAGCGGAATCCTTTTACACTTAATTAACACACATTTAAAAAAAGAAAAAAAACTGTCCGGATAATTTTTATGAAACAGGGGTGATACAGACCGCAGAACGTGTCTGTCCGATTGGCTGTGCTCTTTCAAATGTTCATCGAGGTTTGTGTATGATGAAGATATACAAGGCATCTGTCTTTTCGGTATGAAGCATATGTGGCTTATTTTGATCAGCTGCTAATTGCAGATGCATTAGATTCAACAACGATTAACATAACCCCAAATCAGATGCCTTGTCGCGAATTGCAAAGTGTTGATGTGGATTTCACAACCTATTTTCAGACACGTATGGGAACGCACCCCAAGAACTGGCCATTGTCAGTAATTACACAATGTTTCTAGGGTGTTACGCAAGAGGAAGCTTGCCATTTATTCATTTATGCGACGGTTGGAGCTACAAACAGGAAACAAAGTAAAATACCCATCTTCAAGTCAGGTTACTGTGAAAGAAAGTGTGGAAACGCGTTCCCGTCCCACTAGACCCTTGATTATGAGTCCGGTCAGAGCATTGCTTTTGCCTTGCTCAGCATATATGCATATTTGAAAACAGTACTGCAGCATCTTTGAATATAGTATGTCCTTTGTATTCTTATGCGGGTACCGTTTTGAAACATTATGTTTTTACTCTTATGAAACTGCGATTCAAGTCTGGGAAAGTCAAATTAACCTTGTCCTGGCGCTTTTGCTTTTAGCATGGTTTCAAGCTTGGTTCATTCTTGTTTATTAGATATTTCGGTATCAGTATCGCTGTCTATGCGATNGTCGTTGGAGGAATAGGCAATCTGTTCACANTACTGGCTTTTGCGGCGAATCGCAAGCTGAGGACAACGTTCAATGTTTTCATCGTCAACCTCAGTGTGGTCGATTTCGCAACCGCCGTTTTCATGTTGCCTTTCAATCTTGCCGGATACGTTCAAATGGAATGGTAAGAAGATGCTGCTGAGACGGGAATAAGTTAGCTTGTTAAGCCTTTGCAGAGAAAAGGCCATTGTGTGATAAGTTAAACCAAAACAGAAGTGTTGCGACTACTCATAAGTAAACAGCACTACAGCACTAGAAGTAAAACATGTAGACAGCTTTGCTCTTTGTTCAGCCAAACGTGAGAAAGCATTCTAATCGAGACTCACTAAGAAATTCAAATCTCACAGGTTCTCAATGGTTGATACAATATTCACAGCAGATTGTGAAAAGATTGCTTATCCCAAAAAAATCATTTTCCTGAGCGCTTCCAACCTTTTCGGGGTTCGACACTCTTGCATTGTGAATTGACACCCTTGAAAGGCGTTGTTACAAGGTTTTAAATGTTCGCTTTGTTTGCCTTCCTCAGCGTCAATGGCGCGGCCGGAGGAACGCCGGGACCTTTTGGTCGAAAGTCACAGATTAAAGACTCCCTGCGATTGTGCGTGCATCTGTACCAAATAATTTTTAGAGGCAACGTCGAAATTTCTGTTGCAACTGCTTTAAACATGTTTTGCTTCATAAATCTGTTGTAAAAGTGCTGCAGTCGATTTGCGACGGGTTTCGTTTGAAGAAAAAGCAGAAACAGGAAAACTGTGAATCAAAACCAGTGTTTGCTTATGGCAATCAAATGAACTAAGAATTTCAAGTTGTTCCTTCACTGAGGACGATTCACGTGATGCGTTGCGTGCGCAGTTTTATAAAAAACATAGATATAATAACACACGGCGCCAGGGCCACAAGGCGTGAAAAAAGACACGGATACGCAACAGCTCCACTGATGACGTTTCAAGAAACGCACTATCGTGCCAATTGCGATCTTTAGAAAATACAATTTCGACGCAAGCGGGACAGACATCATAGGAAATCATGATGTCTGTTCCGCAAAAGGATTAGTAGCAGTTAGAACACTGACCGGACATTACAAAATATCACGTAACGGAATAAGGTAAATTCGCTGTTTACACAGTTATCGAAAAGAAAGATTTGCTGTTTTTCAGAAATGACGGAGGGTTCGTTTTGTTTTAAATTAACGTTTACTTACTGATACGAAACTAGAAATGTCAATAAACTAGCGTAAAAAAAATCAAAAATGCTGCTGTGCTGTTTCCAACTGGATTAATGCGACAATTACAAGCACTTAAAATGACGTAATGAACAACCTCTTAGTTCAGTGTGGTTCACACTGCAGGCCCGCGGGTCGCATGTGGCCAGCGGACAGAACTTTTTAGGCTCGCGAGCTTTCTCAGTATTGATTTAATGTTATATGTTACTCATGGGCGTCGGAAGGGGGACAGGGGGGCCTTGACCCCCTTGGAGTTTGAAAATTTTAGCAAAAAAAGGTTGTTTTCTTGATTTCGAGTGGGAAAAAACAAATTTCACCACTTTTGCCCTCCCTGGACAAATTTTGGAAAAAACCCCCAGCGGCCCCTCCTGGAAAAATTCTTCCGACGCCCATGATGTAGTTCATTTTAATTAGAAAAAGCATAAAATATTTTAATAAAAATGTGCAATATTAACGACGTTAGACTATAGACTGTAAACAGCTTCTGGAAGTTAGTCAGCAAAGAGAGGTTTCCCAAAACGAAGGATTTTTTGCTAAAAACGCAGTCGATGTGTGGAAACACAGTACGCGTGTGAGAGCACATTTTCTATGATGAAGCTTTTCAAATTTAAAAACAGAAATCGAATGGCAGACGATACACTGGACGATAGTCTCCGGCGTCCTACCACTAAAACTGATATTAATAAAGGAAGCATAGTGTCAGCGAATCCTCGACCACAAGCATCCCACTGATAGAGTTATGCAATAAATTGCTATTTGCTATTGTGTAATAATTCCAATGACGCAACTCACTTATCTTCCTTCTGTATCGTGTGAATCTGTTGTTTCATACATACTTTTGTTGGAACGTTTTTGTAAAATGACCCGTAGGTCAAAAGTAGTTGGACCACACTGTCTTCGTTGATATGACTATAGGTGTAATTACACATGCAGAAAGTTTTGCAGTCGAAGCAATGACTTCCACCAAACTCACTTTTAATGTTGACATCAGCATAATGGTGGTTTCCAACAAAAACAAGCACGAGAGAATATCTTTGTCCGCCTCAGTAGTTTGCAAATTTCTAGAAGCGTCACATGTCTTTCTTTCCTGTCAGCAAAGCGGCCTCATTGCGTATTGATGCAAAAGCTGTCAAGCAGCCGCCAGGAAAGTTTTACAAATATCCGTATATTGTCGGCTCAAAAATAACTGCTGACGTTGATGCAGTGTGTGTTTGCGAAACTTCCCGCTGCTGGCTTGCTTAGTTTCTTTGGTGAAAGTAGAGAGACCTCCCTTCAACACAGGTTGGTTTGCCTTGACAGTTTCCGGACCTTAACTGCAACGTGCTCTGCGCTGTATCCGGAATGTTTCATGTATTCAGCACGCTGGTAACAGCTAACAACGAGGACTAACCCTTCTTTTGAAAGCTAATACGTTGACGACAAAGCCACTTATTAGCAAAGGCGCCCAGCACTTTTACCCCATGTACTCCTGCACTTCAGACATTAGCTGATAAATCGAATCTTTTTCAGGTTTAGATTTTCAGAAAGCATTTGCAGCTGCTTTTTCTTCTGTAGAGGTTTTAGTTGGACAGTCGCTTTTGTTACTCCTGTTGCGTCTCTGTAAAACAGCAATGTACAGCTGTACATGCAAACGACGTCCAAATCTGAGGTGTTGCAATATTGTGGTACAACACATGTTCAAATCATTCAGAGTATGAAATTGTCAAAAACGATTACACCGCATTTTAAAAAAAACAGTGAGCTGCATATCAAACGTGCATTTGCAATAAGATTAGGCCTCAGGACGTTTTTAGAACCCGAAATGCCGTTGTAAGTTTTCTCTTGACTCGTATTTTCCGCGAGTGTTTCTCATATAAGTTCACTGAAAGCACACTGAGATTGAACTGATTTTATTATTTTCTACTTTCAGGCCGTTCGGAAATGCTTCCGTAACAACAAGAATGCAAGCGTTTTCCTACTTCTCGTGTGGGTACACATCGGTGGTATTCCTGGTCGCCATCACCGTCAACCGCTTCGTGGGCGTTGTCAAGCCAGGGCGATACAATGAACTGTTCGGGCGCACTCGGTAAGTTTACAAAAAAAGAGCGCTTTTTTGATGTAACTGCCTTTATAAACACTTTTCAATTGTCGCGCAGCTGGGTTTAACCTGAGCAACTAGATACGCTCTGATTAAAATATTTTAGTCAATGAAGATGAAGAGCCATCGTTACCCATCAAGAAAACTGCTCTCGATTTCAGAATCTACTTTGTTCTCCTGTTCTGCTGGTTGTTCGCACCTGTATGCCTATTCCCATTCCTTGTCGGCTCCGACCCTTCCTGTAAGACTCCCGGCAGTGCTTTGACCGGCTTCAATAAACATCAATTTCTCTGCACTTTCGTCTGCCTTCCACGCAACGGCTGGGACAGTTACATGCAGGTACACACGGGAAAGCTTTATCCGATGCGAATGTTTCATCTCCCGTTGTATTCTTGTGATTAACAAATATTTCATACCAATAAGTTTGAGGCCTTTGTTCAAGTTAGCAGAAAAATACTTGTTTATCGACCACAACTGAGCTGGTCCAACGGCATAACCACCTGAGGGTATCATTAACGAATTACGTAAGACAAAAAGCAGAAAACATCTGGCAAACTGCATTAAGGCAATTTGCGTGGATTTCAACTTTCGGTAGCAACAAAAGCTTTTCTCACGAAGTTTTTGTGCTTAATTTTTTATTCCGAACTCTATCAAAGGTCATGAATCTTGGTGCACAATTGGCAGCTATAGTAAATATAAAATGGCTGAAACGAAATTAGCAACAAAAATTATAACGCTAGCGACTACCAATGAAATTCGTAAATGCACAAGCATCAACCCACGTTTTAAAATTTGCGTGAAGTCTGAAAGTTACGACAGCTGTGTCGCGTGCGAGTAGAATGCCCCGACAAACCTTGGAAAAGGCACGTATCTGTTCGTTACAAATAGTCAAGTATTCAGAGGCCGACCAAGGACCAGATGGCCTGATTTAAACACCAACCTGTCTCCGTCGTGCTTGGTTTGGAATCAGCCTTGCGAACCGATGAGATCTGCAAGGTCTTTCAAAAAGCTTCCAAGCCTAATGTTGGTTGGAAAAAGCGTATGATTTCGCTCTGATTAATAAAACCGCTTAATATTTGAAACCTATTGCTACGAAAATTTGCACTTGCATCCTGTAAATAAATTTCGGAATCATCAACATCAAGCATTTGCGAAACGTTCTATACATTAAAATCATTTATTTTATGTTTTTGCACAGTTGACTATTGAACCCCTACCAAAGTGATTAGTTCCCAATCAGAGTAACAAATTCACTACTAATTTGTTTCGAATAAAACGTTTGCTATTGTTTTGCTTTTTTTGTTGAACTAAGGTAAAATGTTAACGCACAAAAGCTTCAGCGTACAGCTATGTTGCATAGAAAGCCTATATGTTTTCAGTTTTCACTGATTAGATTTTCCGGTGTTCTGCACAGATTACCCGAGTTACCTTCCAATTCTTGCCCCTCGCCATAATGGTCGCACTTTACGGATACATCTTTGCAACGATGAAACGCAAATCGAAAAAGATCGTAAAAAGCATGACCAAAAGCCGCATTGCTCCTTCGCTGAGAAGCACGCTCGCGGTGGGGACAATGAACCCTTCGAGCAGATCCAACAGCGTGTCTGGAATGGCTGCGTCGGGTGGACGCAACAAGGTGCGGATTTTGCAGCTGGAAGGTTGAGTTTTGCATTTTTGCTGAAAACTGTTTGGTTTATTGACATACTCGAAGAACGGACAGTGGCGGCAAAAGAACAGAGCTCATACTGGTTTGCAGTAAAGTCTACGTTAATCTTCAGATGTTTTTTTTTCTGCTTGACCTCTTCGAGAACCCTATCTCCTTTTCTTACTTTATGGAAAGTCTTGTCATATCCAACCGAATGATTCTGTGTCATTTGCAAGTAACCCGGCAAGGTGTTGATTGTTTTTAACGAAACAAGTTTTAAAAAGTTGTCAGTTACTGAGTGCGTGGTTATCACGACTTATGCAAAAATGCAATGCGAAAATTTGACTCTTTCCAAAATCATTGAAAACGTGTAGATTTTTATTTTTCACCACTGTGTTTCATTGAAAACAACCACAATTTTAAGTTACGTTTTGTGCTTTCAAAGATCATTTGTCTTTACTGCAGAGTTGCGACGGCCGAAGATTATCAGAAAATTCGCGGAAAAGCTTGTTCCTTCGTAAGATGAGTTCGCAAAGCATCACGACATCGAGGTAACTTGCTTGCGTCTTGCCATTGTTGTAGTTTTGCTATAACAGCTGTGTATCGCGGGTGGAAGCTGTGTAGTACGTTATAGTACTCTATTTACGGTGTGCTTCCATTGATTTGTAGACGGAAACCTCTGTTGCTCTGTGTACACGACTGCCCCTGAGCACTTTCAAAGGAAGCTGCCGCAGCGGTTTCATGTCGACTAGGCAACTAACAGTGAGCTGCCTCAAAAGCGGATCACTTCCTTTGCATACTTGAAACAATTTTTCTACTGAAAGGAAAAACAGACCGGTGGAAAATCTGCAAAATTTATTCATTGCGAAGTGCAGTAAATTACACACTGCACTTACCAAACACATGAGCCTTCCGAAGTGCTGTATATGCTTTACACATGAAGCGTTGCCTACGTTCTTCAGCAACGGCCAAATTACACAGTGAAAAACAGCTATTTCACTCGCTGACAGTGCATGTATGCACCAGCTGATAAGTCTGGCCTCAAAGTTACAAACTATGTAAATTGAAAACGAACTTCTTTTTCGCGGGCAGTTAATCTAGCCTTGCCTCGAATCGATCGCAGTAAAAAGATCACCATTAGAGAGCTTATCAGTTTGTCGTTAAAATAAATGTATAACCAAGTGTTCTTCACATGATGGCCGTGAACCCTTTAGGCCAGGGGTTCTCAACCTTTTTTCTCCCGTTTACCCCTTGCCAGCTTCCTAACATAAAATTTACCCCCTGTTTTTTGTTTACTCACTAGCGCTGTAGAATAAAACAAAGTATTGTAACTTCAGCATCATTGAATTTACCCCCGGATAGGTAAAATTTACCCCCAGGAGTAAAGGTTGAGAACCCCTGCTTCAGGCGTTCATAAATTTGTTTTCGGGAGTCCGTAACCCAAACCCCAATCAAGAAAATCTGCTGGTTTTTATCCGCTCATTTGGGCCAATATTCAGCTTAATCGCATCACAACTGTAGTCTGACATCTTCATGTTGCAAGTTGACTGACCTCTTTTTATTTGATGTTGGTGACGGCAATTGGCGGATGCCAGAATCTTGAAGTTTGCTTCTTGCCGGGGTGGTTGGGGTGCTCACGCCATGAAGCGACCAAATCTAATTTCTCGATACTCGAAACAACGTTGACAAAATGAGGCGGTCCGCAGCGGTTTATGGTGCAGTGAAAAGGGGTCCGCTGCGAGAAAAAGTTTGAGAACCACTAGTTTAACCGACAATTTGAGAACCACTAGTTTGAACCGGGTGTTACTGTTCGAGTCAGAGTGCGGTCTGGAGAAATATTGAAAACGACTGAAAGGGAGTGTTAATCAAAGGTTTGAAAAATACTTAGAGAAAGATACAAAACCTTTTTATTTAGGTAAAAAGAGTAAGGCTCAGTGTTTTCAACAGAATTTAGTGTTGTTAATTACGTTTCACCGCATGGTATTCAGTACTCTGAAATATGCTTGAGATAAACGTCGATGTTTACGTAAAACAGATATGCTGAAAATGTGGTGGTTCTAATCTAAACCCTTCTTATCGCGATTAACGTGCTTTGCAAATATGAAGTAGGTTTTCAAAATTTGCAGAGATTACTGTCAAGTAAACGTTGCCGCCCCAATCAGAAACCTCATTTTTACCCTTAAAACTTTAAACTAATGTGCTTGGCTTGGTTTGTTCTAATTCAGAGGAGAAGCAACACTTTCAGATAATGACTACCTCATGGAAAATGTAGATATAGGAAATCTTTGAAAAATGCTATCAGGCTAAAAAAATTAATATATATGCCATGTCATTCTAAACTACAGCAATTATATCCTTTCAATATGTGATAAATTCCGGAGCAACACTGTAATGTGCTTTTGAAAAACTACACTCTCTTCACCAACATGTTTGGTGACGAGAATATAAGGCAGGATGTATAAGGTAGAGAATATAAGGTAGAGAATATAAGGTAGGATTGGAAGAGCTGTGGGTGGGCACGCAGTAAATGAGTTCGTAAAAACGTTTGTAGAATCCTTGCAACAATATGTGAAGTGGTGCGACACTGCAGGGCAGAGGTTGGCCAGATGCATATTTGAACAGACGCAAAATTTTGTAAATTATGGTGTTTCGTGTTCAAAGGCATTTGTTAACAGGATTTCGTCTCGTACTTCACGTGTGAGCCAACGACGTCAAAGTGTGTTTTTTTGCTGTTACTGCAAATCTGCAATGACGAAAAAATCAGCTTACACTGGTTCAGATGCCTGCAGGCCTCCATCTCTACATTCCGGTTTCGACTTTTCACTTCGCTCCATCCCTTGGTAGTTCTCATACCTCATGTGACATCTTTTCTAAGGCTTTGAATTTGGTTTTGTAGAAGAGCGAAAAACGAAAACCGGATGTTGTTCATCAGCGTCGCCATCTGCGTTGGATTTATGATAACGTTTCTGCCAAGCGTCGTAGTCAATCTACTTCCAGGAAGGTGAGCAATTTTTAAGAAGCAGCAGACAGTTTTTCCAAATATTTGTGGCATGGATTCCATCACATCATTTAGTCGCGGTGCTTCTGTTGTGGTGTTGCGTTCTGTTTTCATGTTTTAACTTGCACAAATAAATTAAAAGAAAAAACAAACTAAAAAACTGACGTTTCACAGGCGAAGCTTCGACCCGCGCGTCCACATGATGGCGTCAAACTTCTCTTGGTTCAATTCGTCGATAAATCCAGTGATCTACGTCATAATGAATCGAAGATTTCGCCGAGAGTACTGGCGATTGGTCAAGATGCTTTTCGGTCAGGTGAAAGGAGGTTTCGTGCGGGACGTGTCGTCCTCGCTTCCAGAGAAAGGACAAGCGCAGAGATCTCACAGCATATCTGGCAACGCGTCGTCGCAGTTGCTGGTGAACCAAAACGGAAAGGCTCCCGACTCTCCAATTGTTGCTGCTCGAGCGGACGTAAACAAATGACGTCGTGCGGGTTAAAGGTTATGCTCATTGAGCAGCTTAACCGCACCAAACATTTTGATATTGGCAAGCGCGTGCTGCCCTGACACTGCTTTTCACAGGTGCCAGTTATGCTGCTTCACAACATCCAGTTAGCACTTGCGTGCGTGCAAACGGACTGCTAAACATGCTTTTACAACGGCAAAGCGTACGAAACCAGCTCGAAAACTCAACGCTTTGTATGAGTAAAAAATTGAAAACTCTTTGGAAGGGAACCGTTCTGTTGATTATTAAATCTTTTCTGTCTGCAAATTTTCCATTGAACTCAGCAATGAAGTTTTTTCCTAACCTCTGCAGAAAACAAAACTGAACTTCATGTTAATACAAAGCAAGACAGTTTCTTTCATCAAACGTTTGAAAAAGCTTTGGAAATAGTCGAAGATTCTGAGAAGTTCACTTATTATTGATCTTCTACGATTCAAAGATACGTTGTTTGAAATCTATCAGTTTTTTTTCCGGTTGCACGCTTCTGGTTTCGTGGCGCCGGAGTTTTCACAAAGACTTAAACAATGTTTTGGAATTCTTTCATCCTGTCTCGCTTCTACAGCGTAAAAAGTATGTCGATTCTGGTTATGAAAAATAACAAACATAAATGGTATTCAACGAAAACCATTAACTGAATATTTATAATCTGAATGCAGGTTTGATTTGCAAGTGTGCAAGTGTTCTGGCAAGTAAAGATGCGTCTGTGCCATGAGCAAATACGACCAGTCTTTGTGACTGACACTTTTGTTAATGACAATCTAAATTTATTGTTTCACTGCTTGCATTTTGAGTTATGTTGGGTACTGTGAAACGTTCTTGTGTTTATAGCGTTGATGGGGTTGGCACGTATGGCTTATTGTAGAGAATAGGTATTCCAGGTTCGCTGGCTTGTGCGTAGGTCTGGTTTACGAAATGCTTTTTCATATTGTTGTGCTTTTGTTTATGGCGTTAAAGCTGAACTTTACTGTTCCAGGGTGTGAACTTCAGTGCAACAGAAATTTGTTGCCAACCAAAGTGCTTTCTCTTTTAAATGAACATTTTCGGATACGATACCCTTGAGGCAAATTGCCTGCACTGCAATCATCAGCGCATTTTTAGCATGCTGTTAACCTTCACGCGTTGCACGATGAATGTGAGGTTTGAAACAAATTAATAACTTGCATCGTATGCTAAATACTGGAAGGAAAAGGCTAGACTGCTGGAAAGTCCGCGATTTGTTCAGGGCTAAACGTCATCATTTCTGCAAGTAAAAAATCCAAAGTTATAGCACAGGCCAGTAGCCAGGTTTCAATATTTGGTGGGGCACAATGCATTTTTGAGGGGGCAAGATTTTTGGTTTTACTATTGTTTAAAACAAATTTTTCTGGGCGTAACAAATTTTGGGGGGATGCTGCCCCCGAATGCTCCCCCGTGGTTACGGGCCTGGTATAACATGAATGTTGGATAGCGCTGCAAGTTTGAATTCATACATGACAGTAGATGGAAAAAATCTAACACGACGCATAGGTGGCAAGTTCTTAACACGCTTGTTTTGTGAGAAAGTTAGCTAGTGTTGCAACCTCTCCGGTGGTGTTGCGTTGATTGTGTGATTCACCACGAACGGGATGAGCGTGAAGAATAACACCATAATATATGTAGCGCGAGCAAGCAATAGAAAGAGAGATTGCGAGCATGCAATAGTAAGAGAGATCGCAACACTAATTACTTTTCAGAACAGATCAAACATTTTAAATATACCCATAGCTTTCGCCGAGCAACACAAGCCGAAGGCTTGGTAATTAGTATGTACTTGCATTCGATAAAAAGATTTTCAAACGCGTCCCACGGTTCACGTAAAATGTTGCACCTTTTCTGTATTGCTGGTACACCTAACGAGAGCTGACGCAATCAGGTAGTTAGGGTGAAACTTTTTTCTTTTTTGTATGTTATTGCAAAAATATTGCACTTGTATCAGTGTTACCAACAGGAACAGCGTTATTGCTTTCCTAGAGTAGAATGGATGAAGCATGGCGTCTTTAAACGGCTATTGTGACAAAGCGTGCCTTCGGAAGAGACTAAAATTAAAAAGCAAATCATGAAACTTTCGAAAAGCTGTGATAATATAATCTCGTGGAAATGGCTCTGCAATGATCGCTTTTCGCGAAATGATTTCACGTCTTTCTACTTTTCGTCCATCTCTTTGCATTTTGTAGTAAATAACTTCCTGATAAGCTTTACACAAATTCTTGGCGATAAGTTCTACAGAAAGAGCTAAAAATCCTTTTCTATTTATATGCGTTTTTCGCTTTTTACGTTGAAGTCCACAAGTCTTTTTATGCTTACTGTAGAGAAGTCTATTATAATGTGCTATTTGTTCAAGTTGACCGACCAGCATACCAGCTCTTGAACCCGAGCTGAAGCTGCAGGTCAGTTCTGTTGAATGAATACGCGACGAGACAGTATTATTATTTTCCAACCGTGCTGATTGTTGTTTTTCAACTTGTGGCTTGTTTGTTTTGCTTTCCTTCTTATCTGTCCTATAGCCATCGCATTGGGAGGAATGGTAAAGGTTTGTGGTAATCACTTGTAAAAAGCTGTTTTCGTCAAAACGTTGAGCACCGTGTGGTGATCAAGTACTCCTGAAATGTAATCCGCTCATTTAATATCAGATAGGAAGAGCACAGCATTATTGTTGCTGGTTTCCTTTTTTTATGAGGGTCAGTAGAAAAGCGGTCGAGTCATTCCTGTACAGTTGAGCAGGGATTGTAGGGAAGAGAAGTGAGAAAATGAGGTGAATAATATTTTTAAGGGAACACTGTCGACTTGGTAGGCTAGTAAGAAACATCACTACTGGTACTTTTGCTGATTATCAGTGTCCAGTATTTAGTAGTTGCGTTGGCGCTGCGTTGAGTTTAAAGGAATTCGAATAGTGTGCTTTGGGACAATTTTTGATTTTATTGCGTTAAGACAAATATCTACAGACAGCTCAAACTAAACTCATATTCTTTAACTCCCAAACGCGAACGCACAGGCTCACAGCACCCGGAATTCGTGGAGGAAACTATCGATGGTTTGCGAAGGGATGTTACAACCCTTTAACGCCCTTGTGCGGGCGTTAAAGAGATCCACGATCATTTTGGGAGACTTCAATGCGGCACACATGGGAAACGACGCTAGGCTACAGACGGATGTGATTGGTTGGCATGGTGATGCTAAATGAAAACTTTAACTCTTTTGCTACAACTGTGTTGTAACAACGAACAGTAAATCATGAACACTTTCTTCCAACACAGAAATTTGCGCAAGTGCACCTGGTTCAGAGAATCGTTGAGCCAATTGTCACTGATTGATTTATGCTTCGTATTCCTATCAATGTTGGACGTCGGTGTCAAAACGGAGCAGAACCAGGGCCAGATTAAGGGGGGGGGGGGCAACTGGGGCAATTGCCCTGGGCCCTCCGCTCCAAGATGGCCCGCAGTGTTGACATTTAATTGTTTTAAATAAAAACACTCGTTTGCAGAAGTATCGTGATTCAAAAGAGATACAAGAATACAACTCTATATTCCGGTGTTGCTTTGAGCAACATAATAATTTCTCTGCAAGTCTGACTTTCCGCCAGTTTTAGTAATCACTACTGAATATAAATATTTTCGGTTTTGTTCAATGCAAACATATTTGAATTTTGCTTGTAACTTTTCCTAATAACCATTCTTTTGGCATAGGTTTATCTACTCGTGCATCACGCTGACTGCACAAATGTCGCGAAAACGATACGATTTGCGTGTTTGAGCAGCAAAGCTAGTTCTGCCGTGGTTGCTGTTCAGTATCAATGATTCCGTAACTTCTTCTGCCGTCTGGAGGGAGCCGCGGCCGAACTGCGACCTTTGTTTCGTCATAAAGTAACCTTGTGGAGATTCGTGTGTTGTTGCCTCGCCGCTTTAATTTGTTTATTCACGGAACGTTGATTGCTGCCACGACAGCTCGGGGCAGTTGGCGTTCGCATTTCACGGCGAGTGTTGAGCGAGCCTTCTTGTTGTCTCTACTACGTGTTCTTGACACTGCTCTTTGTTTCTGCAGATGGTAACTGCGATTTTATGTTAATTAAAGCCTAGCGCACTAGAGTCGCCTCGCAGGCCAAATCGTGTCAAACCTGTGGTGCAAACGCACTTTTCTTCCGATAGCTACTATCCTTGCGTTACATCATAAACATATGAAGTTAGTCAAGACATTTACATCACATGTCATTGCGTGGTCCGTCAGAAAACGTTTTTGATCAGTCGATTTGCAGAACGACAGATCAGAAAACGAGATTGCAGTGTTTAGCTAACGAGATGCCGAAATCTGTAATGCCATCAGCAGTAGCGTACGCAGAGAATTTTCATGGGAGGGTTTCATTCAGCGGCATATGGTGGTCATTTGTGATTGGTGTGCGCTGTTTGTGACGTCACATTTTGACGTCACATTCATTTTTTCAAACGGAGTTTGTTGACATAATAGGCATTCTTCTACACACATTCCCCTTATTTTTGTAAAAATCAAGCCCTATAATAGTTTTTGTAAAATATCAAGCTCAAGGGGGAGGGCTTAAACCCATCCCCCCCCCCTTGCGTACGCCCTTGGCCATCAGAAGCTAAAAACGGCAAAGTTTCACACACACTGTGTGTAAGTTCATAAAATTTGGAAGCAACAACGTTTATCTAAAGTCCATCGCCAAAACGGCGTCGCCGAAATATACCATTCCGTCGGTAACCTATATATGTTCAACTGCGGTATGGAATCAAGGGCAGCCTACATTAATTTTTAACACCATTTCGTGCGGCTTACAATCAAAGGCGGCTAACAATCGAGTTAATACGGCGGGCACATAATCGACTACAGGAAAAAGCAAACGAGAACGTTGCGAATCAGCGAAAACATAAATTTTACAAACGATGACGTCATGAATTACGTCATAGGGGTCATACAGTGAAAATTGCCCTGGGCCTCCCTACCCTTTAATCTGGCTCTGAGCAGAACAGTATACCGATCACCTCCTGGTGATCCGCAACTCACATCTGGAAAAACTATCAAAGCCTGCAAGAGGTTCCAGGACGAGGACGGCCTAGCGTATAAAGTGGGTGGCTCAGATGGACAAGGATTTAAGGAAAACCTTTGCAGAGAGCGCATCTTCCTTGCTCCGAGAATTCCCGGAATGCACAGCGAACGTAAGAAAGGATCGGTAGCTGCTGAAAACAGCTGTAACTTCATCAGCTACTCGGGTATTTCGACACAAATGACAGATAGCAGAAAAGTAATTTCTTGGTGGAACTAGGATGTGAAAAGTGCTGTTCGAGCAAAGAAATAATGTAACCTGCAAGGTCTAGTTTTAGAAAAAGTCGAACTTTTTTTGCATTCACTGGAGGCCAAGGGGCGAAAAACTGCAACCGCTGTGGCAAAAAAGCCTAAAATGCAATCGTGGGAAAACTTCAGACAAAAATAGAGTCCAGTTACCGTCAAGCCAACAAAGTGCTCTGGCAAACAGTGCGGCGTCTCCACAGTAAAATAGGCTATCTGATAGAAATCCAGCAGAAACCAAAATGGTGTCTTACTTGGCATCCTTGGCAGCTGGAGAGACTACAATATTTCAAAGATATTTTAAACTCAGTCGCTCTCATGCCACCAGGCACACAAGGCGCACTTGGGTGAGGAAAACACCATTTATGCGACTGAAATCTTAACTGTCAAAACAGTGAAGACTGGGAAGGCTGCAGATTGTGATGAAATCCGACCTTGATTGCTTAAAAGAGGATTTCTTAGGATAACTCATGTGTTAAGTTAAGAGTCAAGTGACCTGGCGTTCTGGAAGATTGGCAAACTGGGGTGATTGTCTCCACATACAAGAAAGGAGACAAGAGGGAATGCATTAACAATCGGGACATTTCTCTCCTTAATCATCCTGGAAAAGTTTATGCCGAGAGGCTTGAGAAAAGATGCTGCAAAATAATTGAACCTAAACTGGAAGATACCTAGCAAGGTTTTCTTCCTGACCGTAGCACCACGCATCAAATTTTAACTCTACACAAATTTTTAGAAATGTTGCGAGCGTACAAAAGACGTTTACGTTTGTTTGTCAACCTCGTAAAAGTATATGACCAAGTTAGACCCCGTAGACAGGTCGTATAATCGAGTCGGTGTCGCTGTTGGAAGCTGCAGCATTAACCGTTTGCTTTTCGCGGTTGATTTGGTGCTGCGTGATTCCTCTGACATAGGCCTTCATCATGCACTTGATCGGTCTTCAGGTGCGTGCGACCAAACTAGGATGAAAATTCGCACTAAAATAGTTAGGTGTTATGCCTCTCCAGATACTCAAGCCAGTACCTGCTAAAAGTGAGCGCCTACACACAGCAGCAGGTTGAGAAGTTCAAGCACCCCAGGGTGGTATTCACGAAAGACGGAAGGCAGAACAAGAATACTGATACATTGATTGGTAAAGCAAACGTAGCATCGCGTGAGCTTTATCGTTCCGAAGTGACAAAGCAGGATATTTCATCCACCGCAAAACTGTCAATTTTCTATCGGTCCTTGTTCCGATCCTCACCGCAATGCTCATGAATCTTGTGTAATGACTGAATTAATGATATATCAGGTACAAGCGGTGGAGATGGGATATTTGTGCAAATTTTACGACGTGACACTACACTTCGCGACAAAATTCGCAGCAGTGCAATTTGTAAAGTCTTGAATGTCGAGCCACTTCTCCAAATAGAAGCATTCCAGTTATGATGGTTTGGCCACGTGACTAGAATGCCTCAGGAAAGATTGGCGAGGCGAGTCCTGCTGCACCCACTGACAAACAGTCCAAAGGTCGCACAAGGAGCAAGTGGCATGGTTAAATCTGCGACCTGGCTTGATCCCATCTTGGTGTGGAGTCATTATAGGTTGCTGAAAACCGTTAGGTACTTCGAGGCCTATAGGGCTGCAGACCCCGTCACAATCTTCGGAGAAAATGTGATTGTGAAAAGTGAGTGAAGTTAGGTCATAGTAGCTATATGCTGTACACAGTGGTGGGTTTAGGGTTGGGGGGGCCCGAGGCAAGACAAAAAAGAGGGGCCCCCTGATGACGTCATCATACTCAGCCAACCGTGATAATCACTTTTGATTTGCCTAAGATACACCCAAGGGTATGTTCCTGAGACTACGGCATAACTGAAATAGCAGAAGGAGAAAATGCAAAAGGGTGTTCATGATACACAACTTTGAAAACACTGAAAGTTGGGAAGACAAGGCTTGCAACTCACAAAAGTTAGGCAATAGTAAGTTGGCATGGCTCCCACTTCTTTAGTTTCGTGCCCCATTTCTCTGTGTTGAGTTGAGTTTATTTGGCGATAATTAATATTCAGCTAGAAAAAAAAACACAAATTAGTGCACGGACGCCAGGGCATTGAAGGAACCGGAA
>JGI24158J21664_10001963_pt1 | contig 24195 bp, 15 predicted proteins | sample Ectturendosymbi3_FD_21664 | JGI IMG/M metagenome (IMG submission 21664) | reverse complement strand
AGCCGTAAGATATGTTTTTTATGCTATTAAATTTACCAACTGCCAAAATTTTATCTTAAAAAAAACAGGTTTGACGAGATTTTTCATAATTAAACCTAGCCACCCAGATTGACTAAAAAAAGCAGATCTGGGTGGAAAAACTCAGGAATGGGATCCCTGATTATGACTGAGATTCCAGAAGCAGTGACCACGGGATGTTTTATGGTTATGGTTTATTGTTTCATATGACTCAGCTAATAAGCAGGAACAATACAAAAAGCCATCGCAGACTAACGAAACCACTGTCAGTGAACATTAGAGCAGATGAAAATACTAGCACTAGTTTGGTATGCAATGAAAACAATACTGCTGAAAGTTGTGTCAATATAGCTGATTTCGTAGAATGAGATTCCAATTTACATATTTTCATGATTATGTGTTTTTTGTGTGCGTGTTTATTCTTACTTCAGTTTGGTTTGTTCTGGTCGTTTTTTCAGGTTCATCTAGTTTATTTTAGGGAAACCAAGGTGGCAACATTTTACAGCAGTAGGCTACGCAGTAGGACGGAGAACAATTCCTTGTATTAGTAACTGTCGGGTTAGGCCACGGGGTCTACAGAAAATTGTGTACTTTAATTGGGGGTCAACGTGAAGAAAAGTTTGAAAACCACTGATCTAGACATTTAATGATGACAGAGTGGGATCACACTGAATGTGTTCAGCACCAAGATTATCACTGAATTGTATACAGCAAAAATTTGCCACTTTGGAATAATATGTGTTCCCAAGGTACATACGGTTCGCGCAACGCCTATCCGCTAAGACTGCAGCCAGGTCTTAGGACAGCAATTTTCATGGTCACTCATTTGGGTCACTTGTCCCATGTTCAGCGCCAGACAGAAGCAAGGAAACTCACAAACGACCGGACTGACAAGTTACGGCAAAAATTTTACAGAAACTTTATAATGTACAAGGTAGCGGTTGCGTGATTAACGGGTTTACGCCAGAATAAATGTCACAAGGCACGAGAAAAAAGAAATAGAATAGAAAATCAATGCAGAAACAGACGAAATGTACAAATGTTCCTTGTTAACATTTATTTTGTGCATTTGAATTACGTATTGCGTTGTCTGTTGAATTTTTGTATTTTACGAAAACTTTTTGCTCTCTTCAGCCAACGCTGATATGAACGTGTTGCGTTTTTTCTACAACATCTATAAATTATTCGATGAAAATAAAAATGTTAACGGATTTCAACGTGGCACAAAAACAGCAACTTATGAGCTATGGGCGTCGAAAGAACGTGGCACAGGAGCCAAGTCCCCTTAGATTTTGAAATGTGATATTTTTCATTACATTTTTCGTAGAAAAAGGTTGTTCTCTTAATTTCGAGTTAGTAAAATGAAATTTCACCACTGCTGCACCCCCTGGAAAAAATCCTTTTGGCCATCCCTGGAAAAGTTTTTCCGACGCCCACCTTATGAGCTAAAAGTCATCGTCAATGATGTACGTTGACTACATGGAAGTGGATCTGAATATATTTGACTTTGCATAACTTCTATTTTAAGGTGGAACTTTGGCAATCATAATTAATTTGGATATTCTTGTATCAGTCATTACTTCCGCAGTAATTGCCGTCTTATACACTGTCATCGGCGGATTGTACTCTGTGGCTTATACCGATGTTGTTCAACTCATATGCATCTTTATCGGCTTGGTAAGAATCAGCTGCAATGCTATAGATTCATCTCAGCATACGCAGATAATATTGTCTTCTTTTTCCGGAAGGCATACAATTCTATTTAATAATAAACGTGAAAATAACAGTTTATCGTTTTAAACTAAAGAATACGGATGATGCCTAATGCCGGTTTTGTGATGAAGCAGTTGTATTCTGTACACAACATAGCTAGATGTAAGTAGAGAATGGCAAAACGTTGAACGTAGAATAATGGAAAAATTATGATACGGAAGCGTAAAAGTCGTTGACACAATGTACATGTGGATAACGTAATCCCAGATGGAAATGTGCTAATAACATCGACAAGTTCACAGCAAGTGTTGATAAACATCGATTGGTTTAATTAGTAAAAAAACAAAAAGCCTGGTTTTGAATACTAATTCTTCCATTTTGTAAATTTGATTGTAGTCTGTTTTCAATTGATTTTATAATGAAAATATTCAGCTTCTGGAAAAGCATTAAAATCGACTATTAAGAAACCTTGGACGTAACAAGTTGTAAAAGTGTAGTTTATGACCTTTGCGTTGGTTTGCTGTCTTTAACCACATTAAATAAACACATACACTAGCCGGGATTATGTTATTTTTTATTGTCCAAGATGCGAGGTAGCGTTCATGTTTTTCTTCCTTTTTGTGATGGAACTCAATGTGGAATTTAGCCCTTGTATTTCCACATGGATTCTTCATGTTATGTGCGCTCTACCTTTCTCGCCATTGCACGTGAGAAACTTTGCCGTAATTAACTTTGATACCCTTGACGAGATACTAAATTCGCAGTGTTACCCCTATTACCTTTGGTCATAGGCGTACGGGAAGGCCTTTTACTGGGGATCGGAAACAATTTGCCCTGAAACTAACTTTTTAGTTTAATCCGAATTGGGCCTGAAACCTCTTGCAAATCTGTTCTATATAGTTGAATTCGTTTATAACGGCTTCGAATGTAACGTCAATTCGCCTATGACGTTGCATTTTGCTCGGTCCCGATGGCATCTTCTACATGCATTTCAAATCGCTTATAACTTCAATTCGGCAATAACATTCTTGCTACAATCCCCTAGAGGTGCCGGTATAAGCAAATTTTGTAGTTACCTTGCTTGTTAACTCAAGCGGGTGAAGTCCCTTGCGTGTTGTGTTCTGCCTGACAAGAAACTTTACGGAAATTGCTTTTACTGGCTGAATATACTGTATTGAAAATTGTTTCACCTTTCCCTGAAAAAGAGAGTTTGCCGTGAAATTTTTCACTGTATTGAATATATTTTTTATCATTCAGGATTTTTGAGCAACTTTCGATTGCCTTGAAAAATAGAGTGTGCCCGGAATATAGTTTCACTGTGTTGAATATATATGTTTTATCATTCAGGATTTTTGAACAACTTATGCTTGCCCTGAAAAACAGAGTTGCCCTGAAATTTTTCACTGTATTGAAATATCTTTTATCATTCAGGATTTTTGAGAAACTTACGCTTGCCCTGAAAACAGAGTTTGCCCTGAATTCACTGTATTGAATATATATTTTTTATCATTCAGGATTTTTAAGCAACTTGCGCTTGCCCTGAAAAACAGAGTTGCCCTGAAATTTTTCACTGTATTGAAATATTTGTTATCATTCAGGATTTTTGAGCAACTTACGCTTGCCCTAAAAGCAAAGTTTGACTTGAATTCACCGTGTTGAATATATATTTTTTATCATTCAGGGTTTTTGAGCAACTTGCGCTTGCCCTGAAAAACAGCTTGCCCTAAAATTTTTCAAAACAGGGGGGCGGCCGCCCCCCCGGCTCCCCGCCTCGTATGCCTATGCCTTTGGTGTACGCAGAAGATGCGTATGCGCGCAGGCAGTGTGAAGAAATGAAAACGCATGATTAATCATGAAATGTTTTCTAACAATTTAACAAAACATATCAATCACATCAAGAAAATTCATAAAGGCTGAAACGAAAAAAAGTGAAAAATAATGCGAAACATGTGGCTTGTCCACCTTTAATTAGTGCGCTTACGTTGTAAATGTAATACTTGGCATAAGTGAATTGTTCAATAGTTGTTCTTTAGTGGATTAGCGTTCAATACTTGTTCTTTAGTGGGTTAGCGTTCCATTTGCTTTCACACATCCTGCAGTCTCTGATATATCAACGACTGCTGTTGGAAGCACAACATGGCTTGGTGTTTGGGATCTTTCAACCACTGGTCAATGGATTGACTCAGCTTTGTTACTGGTAAGCCTATAGGAAGCTTAGTTGTGTGGTCATATATGTGAAACTCCATACGAATTTTGATACAGTATAGGCTAAGAGCTCTTCCTCAAGCTATTCTCTGAATTAGCATTGGTAGGCATAGCCTTAACAAATGGAGCGGCGTGATGGAATCTTCCTCCCAAAATACCAAAAAGATACTCTTTTTTGCTTAAAATTTATCAAGTTGTGTATGTATCACAAAGAGCAAATGCATATATGAAATCAAATATGAAATTTAAATCTCCTTTTTTCGTTTACTCCATAAGTTTCAAATTAATTTTTGTGAAGAGTCTCGTAATGATCGTTGACGTCATATCCTTTTGCAGATGAAACTGTTATCTGACATACTAAACAGATTTTCCTCTATATTCAACAAATAGATACTTTGCTTCCCATTGCTATAGGAATGCTGTTTATATCACCTTTCCTTTTTACAACGAGATATCTTCAGTCTGGAAAATAACAGAGTTTCAATTCGCGGGCAAAAAATGAGTCCGCTGGCCACAATTGGCCTGTATGCCATCAGCTGGACCACGCTGGATGTGCCTGAAAAAATGCGTATTTGACGATGAAAATTGCAAACACGATTAATGCATCTGCGATCGATATGGTTCCTTAACAATAGTTTTTACATTAACGGGAATTGTAGATGTGACCAACCGAAGGCAAGCGTGCAAAGTTTCCGTTGTACATAGTTCGATTTTTTGTTTTGATACTGTTCATTGCTGAAAACGCACATCTGAAAATCTGGTACTTCATAGTTTGAGCGAGTTCTTCAGATCTACTGCTAGGCCGCAGTAGATCTCGGGGCAGGTGTTGAGCAGCCATTCGGTTTTCTCGTCATCCAGAACCGTCAGGCCATGCACTCCACAGGGAGGTCGATGGATTGGACAGTGAAGGACAACATGGTCAACTGTCTATGCCTTTGCGCTACACTCACAAGCCGTAGAAGGGGCCATGCAACATTTTTGTAAGCAGGGACGAAAACGTCCGACAACGGTGCTGAGGCGGTTAAGCCGGACCCACGCTGTTCTTGGCAGGCCCACGGGCTATTCCGGGAGGGTGGGTACCGATGTCGGGGAAAAAAGTACAGAGTTTTGTTCTGTTCTCCTACCACTCCTCATTCATCAATAATTCACCCAAAACACCGCACTTCTGTTGTTGTCTTCAGATGAGCTGATGAATTGTTGTACGGCGGGTAAATGGGTGTCTCGATTGGAGATGCCGTGCATTCCCACCCGGTGACTGAGTGGAGCAGATGCCCGGGCTCCATGGCACGGCGTGCTAGAGGCAGTATGGCTCCTTTGCGACGAAACTCAGTAGGTTGGATGCCCGCGAGGATAGGAAGATTGTCTGCTGGCATAGGACGCAGGCATCCAGTCACCGTCCACAAGGTGTCGTTGATGACAGGATTGGTACGATGGCAGGTCTAAACATCGAGTACAGGTTCATAGCAGCATCTTTCAAAATTGGAAACCACTCCTGTGATACACCTCCGGGGCTAAGAGCTGAAATGCGCGAAGAATTTCTTCTGAATCATTACAGAAAATCCGTACAAAATTATATGAGGTTCCAGGACATGTGTGGGTAGAGTTAAAACTGTAGTCACGAATCACTTACGTAAGAGGTTTCGAAGACGTGTACACAATGCAGCAGAACGCAGTACTGCAGGCAGTTTAAATTCGGATAAATTGACTGAAACCAATTCTTAATGCTTTCACAAGCATTTTGCTACTGGGACATGCAACAATCTGCTGACACTAATATAATGTTGTACCACCTCACACTAAAATGCACGGAAGATCAATCTTCCCATTTCATGCGACTGTTTCTTAGTTTCGAAATGAATTTTTTCAACACCACGACCGCGGTCTGACTAAATTTCACGCAGGATCCGAGTAACCACTAGTGTATGTCGTCATAAAAAACTCTAGTTACCCGACCGTTAAAAACAACAATTCACACTTATCATGCATTTGGGAAATATTGAATGCAGGTTAGAGGGTTTCTAAATTATTGTTTAAAATATTGCTGGACGAAATTTATCTGCTGTATATGTCAACCAAACGAACTTAAACGGGAAATAAAGAAAAAACTAGGGGGCCTAACAAGGAGCCAACCAAAAATCTGAGGGGGCAGGGTCCACCTAGGCCCCTCCGGATTTTCAACTCCGACACCCTACCCACCCAGGAGTGACTCTCCCAAGAAGAGCCCGGGTCCGGCTTAACCGCCTCCGCACCGGTGTCGGTGCTTTATTACCAACCAGTGGCGTGCGCAGAAAATTTCCGAGTGAGGGCCAAAGCATAGGCGTAGCCAGGGGTGCCAAAGGGCCCTTGCCTCCCCAAATTTTTAGAAAATATAATCATTTTGTGCTTTGAGAGGCGTTTTTCTAAACAAAATAGTGTTATTCGCCTAAAATTAAACATTTTGGTATACACTGCCGAATACTGTTTATACATTTTTATATTTTTAGGGTCTGAGGGGGGCCACGGCACAGTTCCCCCCCTCCGTACGCTAGTGTCACCACCACTTATTGGATCACGACCTTGACGGCACTTTGCATGACATCCATCAGTTTCAATACTTTTCCGAAAGGCCCTTCTTGGTGAATTAACCGGTACATCGTTATGCAGTTAATTCCATTTTTTGCAGCAATCCGACAAAGCCAGTTTTTTTTTATTCAAAAGTTATGGCCTAAAAACAACAAAAAATCGATAATTGATTAACCTAGTAATTAGGGGTTTAATCAATTATTTTGTTGTTTTCAGGCCACAACTTTTGACACAGAAACGCTAGAAAGCCAATCAAAGGCTCAAAAGACTCGGATTATAGCCTTGTTTCCAATAAAAACTCGAGTCAAAAAATTCCATCTAGCAGTTGGATCCCAGGGCCAGGTAACCTGAGCCAAAATGGCCTAAACCTACCCCACTTATGACGCCACCCACACAAAATGCGAAATCCAAAACTTTTCAATTTTTTTCATTGCAATCTAGAAGACTTGCCCCTCATCTTTTGACCGTTTGAACAGCTCTCTAGCACAATCGGCTGGCGAGTGATGGAGTTCAAAGGGGCGGGAAAATAGCGCAAAACCACGTGCTCAATGCGGGATTTTAAAGTGCAAGTATCTCGTACAGTGGCAGCCAACGTGTGCGATTCATCATTGCTTGTTGTTATTATGAGTGCAAAAGATAAAAAAATCAGATGGTTTCAGCCATTTTGAAAGAGCCAAAGGCGAATTTCTTGCAAAAAGCCATACTATTTTTTTAAACAAAGGGCTTTTAAACACATCTAGGTATTTGTGTGCAAATGTGTGCACGTTAGAAAGAACACATGAGAGAGGTAATCCACTATGTGTTTTGCATTCTTTGTATGGTTTGCCCAGGGAGAGCTGTTAGCTGGAATCACCAAGACTGCAACAGGCAAAGCCTGCAACGAGTGCAAAACACTTGGTCGATTGGGATTGGACTGTCGACTGTGCCTAAATGCTCGGACACAAATGTAGTTTTCCAAACAACCGTTTTCTTGATTCTGGTCGTAAGAAATAACAAAATGTCAACAGGCATTAACAGCAAAACCAGCGACTGCCTTTCCACAATTTGTTTATATTACCGTTATCTTGAGTGACGTTTCTGCAAGTAATTGTTCTCTGAATCGCCTAAACCTATGATTGTTGATTACTTGTTGATTTCACTGATTTTCTCATGGCAAAGCGTTGGTTGTAAAAAACTACCAGATAAACCTACTCAAATAAGTTTGGTATATTCTTTAAGTTTTGTGTACTTGATATATTTCATTTACATTCAAACTGAGGCACACCAAGACAATTGAAAATATTAATGTGTAAAAACGAAAAGAAGCCGGTGTCAAGCGAAATTTCTGACTTCACGCCATGTGCGCATGCACAGAGTAATATTCTACAAATCCAATAGTCTACACTGCGAAAACTGATGATTAGGTCTTAGGGTTTAGTGTTTAGGTAAGTGTATCGGGTTAGAGTTTGGGTTAGAAAAAGAAATATAATTGAGGTCGAACACTAAGTCCAATATTTTTCAGTGGGTATAGTTTTTCCCGTAGCTTGTTGTGGGTATGTGATATATCTAACCAAGAAGTTTTTAATTACACAACACACATAAAAAAAAGTAATCGCCAAACTTCATTCATTACTCTGAGAAGTAAAATGACTGACAAACGCTAATAGGTCAGAAATTTCGCAGAGCTACACTCATGAAAACCAAGGACCTCAGAAGCTGGAGCCGGAGCCATGTTGATGAAATGAAGAGCTCCGGAGCCGGAGCAGTGTCATTTTTACGACGACTCCACAGCCCTGGTTAATTGGTTAACTAGCCCGTGGATTGATACCGCTCTAGCCCGTGGATTGATACCGCTCAAATTTAGTTATAATTTTGAGAAAAATACACACTTTATGACAGAAATCTTTACTGTTAGTTGTTGGTCCAAAATATGTTGGTTATTTAGCAAAATGCTGAGTGATGGCAAAATATATTTTGGGGCAAAAATTTCGGTTCTTTCCCATTAGACTTGGGTGCGATACATCTATGGTAGTACCACAGGCCTTCAGGCTCCAAAGTAAGTTTTTCTTGTTTTTATTAGTTAAGTACTTATCGTTATGGACAAACTTTTACTCTTGTCTTGGATGCCTTCCATTGGATTTGGGTGCGCTACACCTACGTTATTAAATGTATCACAATAATCATTATACACAGGGCTTTAGGCTCCAGAGTAATTTTTTCTGGTATCATTATCCACGTTATCCAACTGTTGACAAGACAAATTTAGGGTGGCTTAAATCTTGAACGGAAACATAATCGGTTTCATTATCAACGGAGTAAATTTCACTCAGAATGAAAAGTTGGCAATCCTTTCCTGGGCTCGCTTTGGAATTTTCTCAAAGTGATCTTCCTCTCCAGTAGAGATTCTGCCACGCGCACTTCACATTGTCAATACACCCAACAATCTTCACCAGTGGCGTAGTAAGGCTATATGTTCCGTCCGAAACTGATCATGAAAGTTACTCCTTTCCCCCCTCAAACTTGCTCAAAAAGAATTTGAAATAAAAAAAGTCATGCTTCGTACTTAGCAAAAATATAAAGAATATTAAAATATCTTAAACATCAGAATCAAACACTTGCCAATTGAAGTGGATCTTATCTTCCTCTTCTCGAGTCACTCATAAGCTCATGTGCGTCCGCACCTGGGTTCCACACACAGTGTTGCATTGGGGGACAGAAGAGCAAGGTCCACTTTTGTGGATGATGTTGGTAGCAGGGGACAGGAAATAAGATGGGCCACTGTTTGTTCCTCCCCACAGGAGCCGCAAGTATCACCACTCATTTTGTAGCCCTATTACAGAGTGACGTTGCAGAGGCCCACTGTAGTTTTCAGTCCGTTTAAGCAGACCCAGAAAGGCCATTTGTCGCTTGAGCCAGGGAAGAGTGATTCCTGTGGGGTGATTGCCAATTTGTTTGGTTTTTCTGCGAGGTTTTCTTGCTACCAGGATAGTTGCTGGCTGTGAGATTGGATATTGAGGACGTTTACTCACTGGAGAAAGCTAGAATTCAATGTTTTATTTGACACTACATGCTTAAAGAGAGGATGTCGGGGCAGGGGTGGATCCAGGGGGGAAAGTGGGACGATCTCCCCCTCTAAAACCTACAAAAGTAACTTTATTCACCATGATATGATTTTTTACAATTCGGAAAACAGCATTCGCGATATAAGGCCATTTTTTGTCTAGTTTTGCCACAGCAATGTCGTGAAGTATACTTCATCCTTCTCAGAGTAGCGAAGCCGTTATGAGACTTGACTACCAATTATTACTGGAATCGACCCTCCTAAAATTACTGGCTATATCCTCCCCTGTGTCAGGGATCGGTTTCCTGCGTCCGATTCTGCTGTTGGGATGTCACAAATCTTCTGATATACGGAGGACTATGCCACATAAACAGTAGAGAATCTCTACATTTGCAGATTTTAGGCAGCCAGTGATAGCGCGGCATGCGCTATTCAGGGCTGGGTCTAACTTTGAGGCCTGACCCGATCGACACCAAGCAGGAAAGGCATGCTCTGCGACAGAGAAACTTACAGTCATAGCCCGTAGTATGATGCAATAATACATCGAAGCTCAACATTTTCTACTTTGACATCACAGATTACCTTCATGTGCTGCGCCATGAAAATAAAAAAGATGACCTTGAAGGTAGTCAAGAACCTTAGATATTGCAATCAAACACCTCGATAACTGCATACGAAATTCGTGAGGATAACTAGGATCAAAACAAGAAAAATTGTTAATAGCATAAAAACTGCCTTAAATTGCTTCCAACCTGAACGAGCCGTAGCTGTTACCATAACTAAATATTGGTAAACTTTTTTGCATTTATATTGCCTGATGAGGTTAAAAATAAAAAATTTTATTTGTGATGACAGTTTAAGACTTTACTTGCTTTGATACTAGTAAATTCACTGATTACTGTATTAAAGATATTCCTTTCAACCACATCCTGCTCAGTCGACATGAGCGAAAGATTCAAAGTCGCCCCTGTGGTATGGTTGATCTGAGGTACGATTTAATTAATTTCAGCTTGGAGAAAATTTTTCTGCTGCTACTGACATCGTCATAGCCAAAAAACGCAAAATACAAATATTACTTCCTGGAGAGTACGTTAATGCAGCAGTTTCCAGTGACACATCCATTTCAGCCTTTCAATTCCTGGTACCTTTCTTACATCACTTTCAAACTCGCGATCCAGATCAGAACTATTTTGATGGAATCCCTGAGTTGCAGAACTTCACAAGCAAGTTTTTCAAAATTCCATTCACCCATATATGCTTGATTTAATGGCTCATACTTGTTCTTTCCGCTGTTCTCCTGTATCCTCCAAAAATAACTTTGGAGATAAACCAGGGACAATAGTGAGCAGATGCAGTACATGGCATCAAAGCACGCTTCCAGCTCAACAACCAATTTGTCATAGCATGCTTAATAATTCTTTTTTAAGTCTTCTTGTGCTGACAACAAAGCACTCACCTCTTCTGCTTTTGTGAGGTTTTGATTTATTTTAGAACCTTTTCCACAAAGTACAGATGACAAAATATTTTCAAACCTAGAAGAGAATTTAGAACAAATTCAGCATCTTCCTGGCTCGAACAGTTGAGTAAGATCTTCAAGTACTTTTTTCACAAGTAGAAAACCTGTTTCACAGAACAAATAACCTCATACTCTGAACTCCAAAGACTTACCACCAGACGCTTCACTGCAATATTCGTGTACGAAGTTAAAACTTTCCAACAGCGTTTTGAACATGAAAAAAAGCAAACAATTTTTCCATAACAGCAAGAAGGTAATGGCACTTGTACTTGACGCACGAACCCCACATAAATGTAAACTGTGTTGCTTTAGCATTTATATTCCGCAAAAGACGTACTGTACACCATCAAGAACCACCCATTGTAGCAGCATTATCATACCGATACGTGGGCAGTTGGTACGTTTCAACTTTTCTTCTAATTTATCCAAAGAAGTTTTTTTATATCTCTGGTTGTTTTGCTACGTAACGGCAAAAATATCTGAAAAGACTCTCGAAACATCACCGACTTGTCATCAACGGCTACAAAGCGGCATAAAGGTTAACTGGTCTACACTGGAAATGTCAGGTGTTCTACATAAAATGACAGCGTAGTATAGTTAGCGGCGTAACTTTGGTTCAAGATACCTTCCTACACATGTTTACCCAACAAACCAATAGATTTGTTTTCAATTTGTGGAGATAAATAGTACCGATTGTCCTTGCATTCTTTTGAGTAATGGTTTGCAATAACAGGCCATACTTACTGAGAACTCAACAAGCTCTAAAAAATTCTGCATGTTTGAAAGACGTTTTACGTATATATCGACATCCAACAGCCGTACTAAAACTATCTCTAGGTCTGCCTAGCTGTGTTTATCTGCTGTATTTAACGACCAAGGGTCTTCCCTTTACTGAACGTCATCTCTAATGTCTTCCACCTTGTAAACACCTGTATGTGCTCAGGAAAACTCTCATGATTAAAAAATTTTGGATCCAACTTCCAGAATTTGTTGATGCCAGGGTTCTTCGAGAGGAATAATTTGCGCTGATTTTCATATAAAAAAGACGACAACAGAAGTAGATAACGACTCATTTGCTTTCGTGAAAAGCAGCTATGATTTCAACAGTATCTCATGAATAGGGCAAGCCATTTTTTACCTAAAAACGTAAATTTTGATTTCATAATTTACAAATTTTGACTTATTTTGACCTATAATTTTTCTGTATTTGCAGTTGCGAAATAATTCAGCCTTAGGTGTTGTGGTTAACTCAGAAGCATATTTATGCACTAAACTTCGAAATATTTGGTTGTTTAACTTTAGGGATGATATATTGATAAGTACAATATTCATACATACAGTAGAGTCAAACCTGAGAACACCATAAAGTTGAAACACTAGATGCATAATGGATTGAACATTTATCAAACCAAATGCTGTGAGACCACCACATTTCTTGCCTTAACACGCACAGGCGACATAACATTTAATAGTCCAGTAGCAGGCAAAACAACATTATTACGCGAAAAGTTGCAATAATCCCACTATCATTACAGACTTGCAACTAAACTTGCGAAGGTATTCAATATCTGTTGTTGTAGTTTCAATAAAATATCGATGAAGAGAAAAAAACTGCGTTGCAAGATAAGTTTGACCTAATGATATACTTTGACTTTTTTTTCTAACCTAATAACTTGGGAGCTGCTCATGGCGTGCGCGTGAAATTGGTTTTGTGGGCGTTTCAAAAACTTTGAAAAAGGCAGAAAATCTTTGGAATTTTGAATTGGCGCATGCAAGAACTGAGGAAGACGCAAAACCAAGATTTGAGAGCCAACCCGGCATGGAGTATGAACTCCGGGAAGATGGAAGCCAGTCGCGGAGAGTTCTGGCTTCAGGCGTCTGAGGGCAGCAGCAAGCTCCTCCGGCCTAAAGGGTTCAGAGGTACTGTGACCCTCAGGTGTTGGAATCTTCCATAGGTCGGACAGCTGTTTGTTGACGAACCTGGTTGACTCGCTATCCCTGGTCCTGTGTGCCCCGTTCTTCACGTGTTGCGAGGCAATGGAGTTTGTTGAGACGGGGCACTGGCGAAAGGTGCGTCCAGACCTGCCAGTAAGTTTGTTGATGGTGCTCCACGCCTTGTGGCTAGAGTGCGAGAAGTCGATGGAATTGACAGCTTCCTCCCATCGCTCCTGCTTCTTCTGTTGTAGTCGAGAGAGTAGGGACGAAGCGGCTCTATCAGAGTCAGTCCCCACTGGGGCTCGGGTGAAGGAGCGATAGAGGGTCTCGCACTCTTTGTCACAGCATGGCGCATAGTTCTTCCGATNTGCTACGTGGGATACATTGTTTAGCAGCAGATAGTAGGCTNTCGCAAAAATCCTGGTATGTCCCCTCAATGTTTGATGTGTCCGGAGGTGGCAATCCCTCAACGGATTCATCTGTGAGAAGCCAAAAGTGCTTCCAATCATCCTTGCGAAAGTTCCAACGCTTCANCGGGTCGCTGTGGGTAGGAACCTTGAGGTTCGGTGGCGTTATGAGGTAAGGCCGATGTTGCGACCTCGGGAACTTACCTAGAACACGTCTCTCCGGCAGTCAGCTGTCCTGGCCGAAACTGGCGAAGGCCAGGTCTGGGTTGGTGCCGACGTTCCATCGTTGAGAAAAGAAGCTGGTTGTTTCCTTTGGGTTATACAACATTGGGTTCCATTGGGTTGTTGGATGTTGCCCAGGAATCCAGGCTCTCACCGTCAGGGGATGTTTTGTTGTAACCCCAGTTGTCATGTTGGCAGTTGAAGTCACCAACATACAGACTGGGGTGTGAGAACGTTGGTATGGCCCTTGTTATGAATCGCGAGTGTGGAGGTTTGTAGACGTTAATGATCTTGTATCCTGCAACGTCTACGCACAACCACTCAGTCTCTGATTGTTCTGGAGACTGATCGAACAGTGACCATTCTAACCGCTCATGGACAAACGTGGCAAGGCCATGATTCCTGCTCAGGATTGACCCAGCTAGTGAAAAGTTGGGAATCACTAGCTTGTCCGCAGTTCTGCAGTGAGTCTCCTGTAGGACGATGATGAAAGCCTTGTTCNTATAGGCTAGCTGCTGAATGACAGAGATCTTGTCTGCAGCAAGCCCTCGGTGTTCAGCTGGAGTATGTTGGGTCGGGGTCTCCGGTAGCATTTCTACTGCCGCACCCTGGGAAGGGCGTTTTATGACCCACCTCATGCCAGATACATCCAGCGCGGGTAGCAGTGGTTGTTCTCGTATTGACAGGTTTAGTTGACATTAGCAACGAATGTCGTACAGGAGGACCACGTGAAGGCACCATCATCTTACCAAAGTTGCAGAATTTCTGATTCTGGTTGATCCAGTCACTTTTCTTGACTCATCACTGTTATACACAACGTGATACCTATACCTCATAACATTTAGCACAGTTCATCATTGTTCATGTGTAGCTCAGTTCTAATGATTCGTTTATGTTCTGTACCTGTCAGTTTTCTGCTTTGATATATTAGACGCTACTGCTGAGCTTAACAGAATTTTTCGTTCCATTGTTGCCAGGGGCACAGCGAGGGGGTCAAGGTGGCACAATTCTCTGGTCGACGAATCACTGAGCGGCGTCGAAAAGGCCCAACAATGTCACAAGTACTTTATTCAATGCAGAGCATTTGCTCCCGAAAAACCTTAGGCTTAAACATTTGTTTCTTTTCCCGGGCGCCATCTAAACTCGGTACCCCATGACTGCTGGTAACAATGATTGTTTTGAAGTCTCTGGCTCTCTGCAATGTCAATTGTGATGATGTTGTGATCCAAAGCTAGAGCATAAGTTAACTTGAAATATTTTCCGAACTATTTGTTTGTCTTTGAATCTGAGTTGGATTCCATATGGGTGTAGCCAAATAAAAGTGATAGGAATTTGGATTAAGACAAGATTTGGTTTTCGGATTTGCATTGGATTTTGAAACATAATTTTTCGATTGTGTTTGGATTTGTAACACATAAATCCCTTCATCTCTGGAAAAAACTCAAAGTAAAAATATGAGGTCGACTGCCATGACCACAATATGCAAGTACTACTAATGTGTTTAATGTATTGTACGCTGCTGGCCCCTCAGGAAAAAGCAAAGTTTCGGCTAGGCCTACCTCCGTGTTAGATAGAACACTTAACACTTAAAATCTTAAAATGTATCCTAATACCACAAGGAGATAGAGTCAAAACATACAATTTGCGGCAGTATTGATCATTGCTGAAGCACAAAAAGCTCATTTCTTTAGGTGAAAACGAACTGGATTTGTCAGTCAGATGTTTGGAGATTTTGTAAAAATGGCTCTGACTAGAGTCATTGATTGTGACTTTAGTCAAGTCATTCCGTAAAAAACGTGACTCGAGTCGAGTCACCAGCATTTCTCAACATGACTCAAGTCACACTATCACTGCGATCAGGGTGTCGTTGATGATGAACTCAACGTTTTATTCGAACCGTGTCCAGTGGCGTAGCCAGCCCAAAAATTTGGGGGGGGCCAAAAAATTGGGAGGGGCCAAAATGTTTGATATTAGGTGAAAAATCCTATTTTGTTTGGAAAAACGCCTCTCAAAGCACAAAATGATTATATTTTCTAAAAATTTTTGGGGGGCATGGCCCCTTTGGCCCTCCTGGATACGCCTATGACCGTGTCACGTAACGGACAGCAGACGAAAGTCCGCTGGCGGACCTGTAGCCACTACCTTTTGGGAAATTGTTTTTTACTTCTCTCTCACGGGAGTCACATCATGCTTCTCTTCACCAGCTACGTTGTCTCTACCAATTTGATTTTCATTCTTCATTATGGGTCTTGCTTTTCCCACTTGTTCGCCATTTTTCTCATAATTTGCTCTTTCTAATTTTCTGTCTTCTTCACATATGTATCTATGGACCCTGCGTTTTTCCTGAAACGTTCTTCCTTGTTGGCTTTCATAGTCTGTGGCACCACTTGGTTTTAATCGTTTATTTATTCTAGGTCAGGGGTGTGCAACAGGCGGCCCGCGGGCCACAACCCTGCCCGCCAAGCCATTTAGTGTGGCCCTTGCCAACACTCTGATTTTTGCCCATCATGCATGAAAATCCTAATGTACATGAAAAAAATAAATTTTTCCTGGGGCCCAGCTAGATGTTTGAAGTTGGTTATATGGCCCACAGACAAAAAATGTTGCACACCCCTGTTCTAGGTGATCAAACAAAAAACACAAAAATGTGTTACTGCAGGGTCCAATGAGAGAAGTGATGGCGGGGTACCAATTTTTACATTTCGTGGGGTATCCCAGTCTTTGACTATTTAACACAAAGTTTATAGTTGGCTAGAATATAATTTGCGCTCAAAAGTTTAAGATCACTTGCCTAAAATTTGGATTTTTACAAGTTTGGAAATTTGTCCCATTTGTTTCGTCACATTACTTTTTATGTGGGAAGAACTTTGTTGCATAACTGATGCTTCTATTACAACCTTTAAGAATCAACTTTTCAACGATCTGGAATATTCAAATTTATCACTAGTTTTGCTGCTGAAAACATGGGCAAAAAAGGGGATTATCAGTTGTGGACAGGTCAAAACTTGTTGCAATCCATCAATAATAATACCTTCATTCACATTTCAGCGGTCGAATCGAGGTGAAGCTTTGCAAAGGCATATCTCTTATCTTGGTCAGTTTTTAGGCTCTGAGCCCAATTCATCACTGAAGCGACGTTTCATGGTACTGTAGGATGTACTGGCGTCTGCACCTGTGAGCAACAAATCTGATTGAATCTTTTTGCTCGAAGTGATGGGTGAACACTTTACCATTTTCTTTATCTTGTGATCATCTCTGACTGGTAACCTTGGGCTTACCAGCCCTGCGCAAGTCTAAAAACTACCAAACGTTTTGAATCTGACGACTGCCTGATGGATTGCAGTCTTTCAACACTTCTGTTGAAAATTAACAACTTTACCCTTGCAGAGTTCGTCACTTCACCGGTCAAACTTTGATGTTGATAAGCCCACCCAGTGACTAGGCTAAAGCTTGTGACACTTGTATATTGAAAATCTCCTTCTGAACATCAAAAAATAAAAGGAGACTAGGGATTTGCAGAGGGTGGGGAGATGGGGTCGGGAATCCAAGGCAGGTGGGCATCCAGTGAGTGAAAATACAAAAGTTACATTATATTAACATGCTGCAACCAGCGCCAGATGTAGGGGCAAAGGCCCGGGACCAGGGCCCCACACCAAAAGGGGACCCCACCATGTCATGTGTTTAGGCATATGTGCGACATGTGTGCCACTAAGTCATTTTCAGCGCGGAAAGTTTGTTTGTAGACGTTATTAGTTATTGGTCGGCCAGATGGTAGCATTTCTCTTGTATTTAGTTTGGATATGTGACGAAACAACTATTACACTTACGATTTCCTGAAAGTCGGTTAGGGGTCTGAATCTAGTAGTGCATACACGGAAAGCCACGTAGAACGCATCAGATTACGTCTCTACTCGTTACTGTTAGATTTTGCGTCTGCCTTATTCAGACAGACTTGTACAGGTCGCATATGACTAGTATTGTTAAGCTTATTAATAATAGACATGAACAGAGAAAAGGGGGATCGACACCTTAACAGGTGTAGAGCTTATCGAAGTGGTTCCGAAAAACGTAAAAAAAGCAAGAGTCAAAATTGACAGCTAAGTCGAGAAAGATTTACAGCTAAGTCGAGAAAGATTCAAGATTGCTATTCTACAGTGACAGTGAAGTCCAGTGGAGACATTTCTGCGGAACCTGTAAGAGGTCAGCAGTGCCGCAGCCAGAATGATGCCGAAGAGGACATGGCCCCCGAAACAAATTTGCTAAGATTTTTACTGGTGTTTTGCATCAATTTTCAACTTTTAGAAAGACGTCCGTGACTGACGACATCATTGACTGGCCCCTCCCGAACAAAATTCTTGGCTGCGCTATTGGAGCTCAGAAAATCGAGGAACATTACGTGGCGGACCTAGTTCCACGCAACGATTAGAATATGCCTAGTTTGACCAGCGGTGCAGCACCAGTAGCAGAAGAACTGCAAGAAGAATCATCGAAATTCACGAGAGATGAGATGGCTAACACTGTCACCGAAGGCAACGGTATCGGTCTCTGGCCAGTGGCCAGCCATTATATTGGATGAAAAATGAAACAGGCACGCTTTGACATTGCCATAAAAAGTTATTTTTTAACCATGGCGTTCCGCAACACAGAAAAGAAACTTGTCACGGAAATGCAACACAACTCTTATTCGTCTCCAGAACCACAACGGCGAAGTGGTTGATAGAAGCTGGCTTTGTTTTTCTCCTTCACAAGGCTGCATTCATTGTTTAACATGTAGACCAGTGGTTCTTAAAGTTTTAACGCCTCAATAACCCTGTCACATTTTGGTCAATCTTGATACTCCTTTTTCTACAGTTTAATAACAAAAAATGTAAGAAATGAAACAGAATTGGTAAAGAAATATTCACTGGAGAAATGAATGAGGAAAAAGGTCAATGCAAAAGCTGCATCAGATTCATCAGCACCAATCTTCTTCATGTGGGTATAATCTTGCTAGATTTCTAGAACGAATCCAATGAAGGAGTGTTAATACATTGTTGAACACCGCCAACATCTAATCTCATAACCCCCTGAGGGGTACGCGACTTTTCGGTCTGGCCGATTCGGGTCTGGCCGTTTCCGTCTGGGGACATTTCGGCCACGACATTTCTGTACCTAAACATATGATTACCTATGTTTATTGAAATGATTATATAGGCAGGCGAAACGTCACACTAGCAGCAGGCTATAGCTGGTGTTATACCAACTCCCGTTGGAGGAGTTATGATTGTGATTAAATCTGAATTGTAATTATGAGTTTGAAGTAGTTGCCTTTAATTGCAAAATGTCGATAATGATATAATTTTCTTGCTGATGATAATGAAAATCATATGTTGTTGCTGATTAATGGATCTTGGATCATGTTTGTAGTTTTTAAAATAAAACCTTTCGTTGATTTAAGTACGTTTGCATTAATAAGTGAACATGTAATATTTCTGCAAGATTTCATAGTCTGACCGAGATGTCTCGAGACCGAAACGACCAAGACTGAAAAGTCCCGTGACCGAAACGGCTCAGACCTAATCGGCCAGACCGAAAAGTCCTGTTCCGCCCTGGGGGTATTGAAGAATTCCTGTTGTAGACTCACGTGCGCGGATACGACTAAATGTGCGCATTTCCTTGTTGGAAACAGTGTTGCCAAGTCCACAAAGGCAAAATATGCCAAATTGCATTTCAGAATATACTAGACAGGACAAAATTATGCTAAAATTTTTTTCATTACAAAAAACACCTGAAAAATAGGCAGTAAGCAGATTTTCACATTTTTTACTAAGTTTTCCGTACAATCGACCATTCATTTTTAAGCGCATTTTTTAGGGCTAAGGTGATGTTGCTCTCGTGTCTTTTCTGACAGAGTCGTACTGTAAGGTCCATGTCATCCAGTACTGACCGATGAGTTGTTAACATTACGTGCATTACTTTTGAGTAAACGGTCTTTCAATGTATTCATATCTACTGTATACACACGCTCAATTCAGTAGGCACTGACTAACAAGACAGGCACTATCAACATGGCCACACCGGAATTAAAAACAGGTAGATATTCATGGTAGACATACAAACTTGCTAGAATAACACTTGAATACATACGTGGAAAAATGAAAAGCACCACAAGGTGTTTATGTTGCAAAAATCTAAAATGTCTCACAATAAAAATACAGTCATGACATGTTTAACTTGTTTCTAAGTTTTGTTTCAACACGTGCAACATGGCTAAACATCCTCGGAAGCACGAGTTTTTGTGAAAACAACGCACAGGGTAGTTGCATGGGCGTTTCCAGTCGCAAAAGTGTTGGAAATATAGATGCGAATTTAGTTCAACATGTTGCATATGTAAAAAAATTGGTCGTACCAAAATATGCCAAATTTTCCAAATATACCAAACCAAAAATATTTATGCTAACCACATCCACAAAATGACAAAATTTCAAAAATTTGCCAATAAAATATGCCAGTTGGGAACACTGGTTGGAAAGGGATTCTGCGACTGGAACCACGCTCTTGAGCACCTGAGGAACTACGAGCAATCAATGGAACATATAGATGCAACGATTACATTTCAGATGTAAACAAGGGCGTACGTAAGGTGTGGGAATTGGGGTTAAACCCTCCCTTGAGCTTGTTATTTTACAAAAATTTATTACCTTCGCAAAGGAGATTAATCGTTTTCGCTCACTTTCTGCTTGTTAATTTGTCGGCTTAATGCAAATACCAAGGAATAAAATCGCACGCAAATTTCAAGGAACATGGTAAATGGACCAAAAAATAATAATTAGGCGGGAATCAGGGTTATCGTCTGCATCCAGAAACCATCTCAACACTTTTCGCAGACCTTTCGTCCACTACGCATGTTTGTGTTCTGCGATAGTTCACTTTATCCGAAACAATTGTCTTTATTTTGTCTGTTATGGTTGATCAGCGCAAGCGCTGGGCGCATTGACTACATTACCAATTTCTGTAGCATGATAGAACTGTTGCACGAGCTCAGAAACAGGTGTTTTTAATATAGAAGCATTCAGGCATTTGATAATGTCTCAACAGGGAAAAAGAAAAACTAAAATTTGCTGGACTTCTATACACAACAAAAAATTGAAAGTTGCGTACTTTATGCGCATTCTCAATTCTTGTGTAGTTTAGCAAGATTCGATCTTGCAAACTGCGGTGTGCGCCATCCAGTCCAGCCGCACATTTTCTACACTAGATCGCTCGAATTAGACAAGACAGCCAGTGGTGGGTTTAGGGTTGGGGGGGCCCGAGGCAAGACTGAAAAGAGGCCCTCTGATGACGTCATCATCTGCAGCCAACCATGATAAGCACTTTTGATCAAGCCTAAGATAGACCACCCAAGTATACGTTCCTGAGACTTCGGCATGACTGACATAGCAGGAGAAAATGCAAAAAGGGTGTTCATGATACACAACTATGAAAACACTGAAAGTTGGGAAGACAAGACTGGCAACACATGAAAGTTAGGCAATAGCAAGTTGGCATCGACCCCACTTCTTTATTTTCACGACCCATTTCTCTGCATTCACCATCAATGAACTACAAAGTTTGAAAGTTCTGAAAGTTTCACACAATCCCCTTTTGAAAAAATGGTTGGTAGTTGGTATCCTGAATTTGTTCACATTCATGCTTTTATGGGAATCCATGAAACTATAAACAACAACCAAGAAGATTTAAAACACTAAATTTGTTTTAAATTTCATCCTTTTAACTACAAGAACATAGCATACAAAGGCATCCAAACTAAGACTTGTTTTAGAAAGCTTTGGGGGTGGATGAGTCAAGGCCGCCCTCATCTTGCATTGACACTAGTTGTTTGGAAAATGTGCAAAAGTAGGAAATAATTCATCATATACCTTATCACAAACATTTCTACTGCAGCAAGTAGCCTACACAATTCATTCAATCTGTGCTAACAAAAAATGGTTCCAGTTATACTGGCTAAGAGCTGCCAAAAATCTTTAACCTTACTTACCAAGTCTACCTTAAGCCAACCATTTACTAGTCAAGCTTCAAATCACCTGTGACTTCAAGCATACGCTAAATTCAAACTACCTGAAATATCTGTAGAAAAAATTAGTAGGGCCTACTCATAATACTCAAAAAATGTCATTTCTGCTACCAGATAAGAAACATGAATGTAGCCTTGCCTATTGACAGTCTTTGCAGCACAACAGCAATAATACAAAATTACTTTGTAAACTAAGAAGGAAATGTCCTCCAAATTAAAAGATGTAGTGTGGTCATTGCTATAACAATTTTGCATGTTGTCTTATTTTCTGATGGAAATGTTCACTAGGGTACAATATCACCAGAAATGAGGAATTTGTCTAATGTTTTCAACTCAGAGACATAAAAATGAAATCCTTGGATACAAATATGAATTTTCTACAGCAGGGGTCACCAACGTGGTGCCCGCCGGCACCAGGTCGCCCGCAAGGACCAAGTAGGTTCTAAAAATAACATTAACATGATGCCAATGCCTTCACATCAACGAATACCAATACTAAAATTATTGAAAGTAAATTGAGCAAAATTTTTATTTCAGAAGTGTGTATCAAAGCAGTAGCCCTTCGCATTAATCGGTAAACAAGAAGTAGCTCGGAGTTTCAAAAAAGTTGGTGACCCTTGTTNTAAAGCATGTATTTATCAACTTCATTTTTNCACTCTCTGTGGGGTTCTTTGAAAGCAGAGTACTTACTTATGATCTGCTTCGTAGCACATTATATTAGTGGATAATAGCTTTTCACCAAAAATAAGGNAAATGTACGCACGTAACACCTCTGGGGGCCCAACAGGGGGGCCCGAGACAAGTGCCTCGCTCGCCTCCCCTTAAACACACCACTGAGCGCAGCCTTATTTTGCCATTGTAAATTGCTCTGACGCAGTGATGACGGTGTTTTANTCCCCTGTTTTAACGCGCAGCTTGATATTTTTGTAGTTATAAACTGCTGTGCCGTAGCGTTGAGTTTATTTTTCTNTGATATCCTAACTTGGGGCGCTGATAGTTTATATTCAGTTCAATGACACATAAAATAAGGGAAGTGCGTGCAAAAGAATATGCCTTGTCACCAAACTTCGCCAAAACGTTGGTTTAGAAACATGAATGTGACGTCAAATTGTAGCGTCATAAAGAGCGCACACCAAATACAAATGACCACCACATGCCACTGAACGAAACCACCCCCCATGAAGATTTTCTGCGTGCGCCACTGGATGTAAATCACTTGGAAGATAAGATACGGAGCTAGCCAGTCATGTCAGTCAATGAGAACGATATTGGAAACCGCTTCTGCCTGCAACGTTTCGTTTCTGTCATAAAATTTATTGCTGAGCGAGGACTGGCGGTTAGAGGAAATGATGAAGACGTTGGATCGCCTAGAAATTTTTCAAAACATTTTTCAAGCAAAATTTCAAAAAAGGAAGATGCGATGCTTCTGGTGACCGGTTTTGCAATGGTTTCACAAACCGCTGGCCATGGTCAAATACCATGTTGCTTCAAAAAGTTTTGTTACGGTTGAGTTAACATATGTGACATCACAAGATTACGTCATAAATATTAATGATCCGTGGAAATACTATTGACTTTATCGATCATTCTCTACTTAACGATTCTGTATCTGCAGTCTGCACATGGAGCCTCCCACCACGCCTGGGCACCAGATATCCCACCGTCCAAATCCGGCGCTGACTGCAACCAGCTGCTTTTTCGTATTGTAAGGCTAATAACACATGCTGCGGGGGGCATGCAAATGTATGTGAAGTGACCTAAGAGAGAAATATAGCAATGCCGTTGTTGTCTTAAGGCCAGTGGTGGATCTATGTAAAATGGCGCCCATGGCAAAATTTAATTGTGCGCCGTTTTTAATAATTCAAATATTACATATAGGCACAATTTTGCGAAAGATAAACTGTGAAGAAAATATACGCTTTGAAACGAAAAATATATGCTTACTATTGCTTCAAACTTTTCAGCAAATGAAATTATAAATTATTCACAAGGACCATAATATGTTTCAATGCTCATTTAATTTTATTATAAAAAATATCAAAAGATGCAATTAATAACGTTATCATAAATTATACATAGTATTGGCTGACCACATCGTTCTTCTTCTTTCGTTTGAGCGAGTTCTTTTATCCACTGCTAGCCCGCCTAGATATCGGGGCAGGTGTTGAGCAGCCATTCGGTGTGTACCGGTGTCTGGAATTGAAGTGCGGAGTCTGGTGGGGTTGTCCGCCCATTCCCGGTTCCATTGATGATCCGCCAACTGCGCCGCACGTATGTTGTTGTTGTCAGAAAAACTGATGAGGTGTTGTACGGCGGGTACAAATGGGTGTCAGGATTTAAGGCGCTGTGCAGCTGCACTTAATGGACGGGTGAGCGCTGAGTGGAGCAGGCGTCCAGGCTCCATGGCACGGCGTCCTAGAGAGAGTGTGGCTCCTCTGCGACGAAGTTCAGCAGGTTGGATGCCTGCGAGGATTGGAAGGTTGTCCGCTGGTGTAGGACGCAGGCATCCAGTCACAATTCGCAA
>JGI24158J21664_10001961_pt1 | contig 24198 bp, 13 predicted proteins | sample Ectturendosymbi3_FD_21664 | JGI IMG/M metagenome (IMG submission 21664) | reverse complement strand
ACCGACGATTTTATCCGGTTTAGGCGAAGATCCGGATTAACCGAAGATGGTTGTTTCTAGCCTGACGTCATCTAAGTACTGAGATATCGGTGAAAATCACCTAACTGAACACATTTACGACTAAACAGCTAACTTTCACTGAAGCACAACGAATTCATTGATGTATTTACAATACATGTATAAGCAAAACGAATTTGTTGATGTACTTACAACTAGTAACCGCCATATCCAGGCAGTTATGAACAATCTTTAAGTTCATAATTTCAGATTACTTGGCTGCGAAGAAATCTGGGATTTTGGACTGACGCAGAGATTTCTGCGACTGATCCATAAGCAGTCATTCTGTTTGGAAAGTAATGTCCTCCATACCGGGGCTATGATCGTATGTGACGTAATAATCGCCCCTACGATTAGTTGAATGTTGCGCGCAGTTGCGGCCGTTGTTATCATAATTCTAAACGTTGTTTGGTGGTCGTGAGCACGCTTGTGTTGCACATGAAAGCTGCCAAATCTTTCCTACAGACCAATGAAGGCACTTTGAGAACACAACAGCGTGGAAGTGCAGAAAAATCCGGTTTACGAGATGTGAAAAGAGTAGATTTTGTCCAGAATTGGCGAAGATCCGGATTAAAAAATCCGGATAAACCGAAGACTTTTTATAAAAAACTTGTAAGAAATAATTCCTACTGCCAGTTTTATCCGGTTTTGGCGAAGAACCGGATTAACCGAGGCTTACTGTAAATACAAAGACTAGTGGTCTCCGATACCCAACCCACACGCAGGTCTTGAAGTTCATTGAAACACAATAAGACAGTTAATCGGCGTTGGAGAAAATCGGCCATGAATGAAAATTTCGTTTTTACCTCGGCGTTGCGACCGACTCTTCGCGAGAACTTGACTCCTTCGATACCTCCTAATATGTTCTCGTAGACTGTCATGTCGTCAGCAGCGAAGAACGGTGTGGTGCGTGTGAGCAGTTCGTACACAAGGATCCCGTATGACCAGTAATCAGCAGCAATGTCATGACCTTATTCGAAATAATGTGGTTTTCTTCTCAACTGCAGCAGTGTTTCTTATTATAAAGCCTGAAATTCTGAACTACGTACAGTTCTTGCTTTGACTGAGCACTGCAACTAATATGCTGTGAACGGCAAATGTTCAACGCAAATTGGCAAGTGTGCATCATACACCGAATAAAACTGCACATATTCCTCGTATATACTTCTCCCACAATTAAGACTTCATCACTACATAATAATGTTACTGAAGTTCATAGTAAGATAAAGTACCTACGTTTAGAGGTTTGGAGGCTTAGGATTAATTCTTCAAGTTTGAGAATTTAAAAACCATCCAATGTTTTCAGTATCTTGAATAACAGATACAGTTATATGACCGGCGTAAATTGCACTATCTGCCAGTAGCTTTGGATTGCCTAACGCGTTTTTCATGTGACTTCTATGAAAACGCCGTCAAGAACTGGACTTTAAAATAGCGTATTCCTGGATTAAACAAATAAATTCTGCGCTGAACTGTGCAACATTTTGATCCATCGATGTGCCTTCATTTTATGCAATAGATGAACCTTTTACTGCAGCAAAAAAGTATTTCATGAAGTTTATAAAAAAGAAGCGGTTAAGGAATAGAAGATCTACATAAAAAGCAAACCCGACTAACAATTAAGCCAGGTTTTTTAAGGTGTTTTAGAGACCCGAATCGGGTCCCTAGAATTGAAAATCGGGTCTCTAGAATCAGAGAAAATTATCATCGGGTCCCAAGAATCATAGAAAATCGGGTCCTTAGAATCAGACAAATCGGGTCCCTAACAGTTTCCTTAAAAAAACCTGATTAAGCACAAACATTAAACCTTTTTTTATTTAAACTTAAAATTTTAAATTCTTGTTCTGTGCTTTCTTTCCTTTGCCGTCTTACGATGCTGTCCCAACAACCTTCCAGTCAACTGTAATGCACTGACTTAGACGGCAAGATTTAATAATTAAAACGTTATATCAAAGATTTTTGATATTGAACGCTCTCTTGCCACAGCCAGTAAATGCAAAACAAAATTCCAAACCTTCTTCTACATTGTATGCAGCAAACAAACACACAGCAAAAAGGCACAAGTCAGTTTCAACGGTTTTTCGGACAAGAGGCTTGTACCTGTATTGCTCAGTATTTCAGGAGGAAAATACTCGGGCGTTCCGCAGAAAGTCCACGTCTTGAAACCGATCTTGATTTTTTTGGCGAACCCGAAGTCGACAAGTTTCACGTAACCTCTGAAAAACCGGAACGGAAGTAAGGTAAAAAGTTTACGGGAACGATCCGCTGACGCACAAAGGCATCAAAGAGACGGTTTCGCTTTTTGGAGATCAGCTCATTTGTCTTCACAGCCGAAGGTCGCAACTGCACATTACGCACAACAGTTGTTCGCCCGAACTGCACAGAACGCACGAAACCAAACACGTCTCTCGCACTTCTGGGGTTTTCTCCGTTTCGTATCCGCTCTCTTTGGTGAAAGACCACTGTCAAGCGGAAGCCGAGGGCAACTTACCTGTGACTCAGCATCAGGTTTTCGGGTTTCAAATCGCGGTACACGATCGCCCTCTCGTGGAGGTATGACAGCGCTTCGAGGACGCACGCAGCGCAAAACCGGGCCGATTTGTCCTCCATCGGGCCGTGTCTTTTCAAGTACCCGTATACTTCGCCGCCGAGGTATGCTTCCATCAGCATGTAGATTCGCAGGTCGTCTTTGAAAGTTCTGTCGCAGACATTCAACACACGTCTTACAATTGCAAATGGATTTACGAAAGGTTGGTTTGTTGGGCGCATCGTGTTGGTGGAATAAGTGCATCGGTGCAGTTTTCGTTTAAAAAACATTGCTCAAACGCTGACTTCAGAATCCCGGATATATTCATTGCAAAAACCTCAACCTGTTCATCCAACGCCTGGGTCCTTAAGCTGGGATCGCACCTCTTGGGGGGCGTGAAAAATTCGCAAGGGGGGCGCGAGTATGACAGCGACATATTGTTGAAAGGGCAGGATAATGACAAACAAATTGTTGTTCCGTTTTTTTCTGTGTTTGATTGTAAGGTTAGGCGAGACACGACTATCAATCACTAACGCCAAAAGTGGCGCGCCTGAAAATGTGTAAGAACCTCTGGTCCAACACCATACGTATCCACCTGACAGGGGCATTTTTCTGCACATACATCTTTCCAAGCGAGTGCCACCGACCCGTGAAATTTTTTCGACCGCGACCTGTGTCGGTCTGGCGATGCAGCTTCGACAAAGCAGCCTGAGAGAAGTGCACATTTGTGTTTACCAGCACAAAAACATCAGGGGAGACTTCCTTCACGTTGAGGAACCCCTGGGAGAGTCGTGGTTAATGGCAGTGAGGCGTGTACATATTATACACCGTCGCATAACACCTACTACTATAAGCTTCTTGCACGTACAACGTAGGGAAGTGGCACGAGCGATATTTTTTAACCGTGAGTGCGAGGTTTCTTTCCCGAACTACAAGAGAGGCAAAAGCAAAACTCCAGGCCTTGCATCTGCATGGCAGTAACCCAGTAGACTGACCCAACAGACAGGCAAGACTGGTGTTAGTATTCCGGGCCAGAGACCGGAGCTCGGTAAAAGCAACAAGCAATAAAAAAACACTCAGAAAACAAAACGTTGCCAAGTTGAACGTTTAAGAAGTGCAATGACAATTTTAAACACGAGTGGCCATGTTTCGTGCCCCACCTGAATAATCGGCCGATGAATGGAGTGTCCATCGCCATCATAATGTTCCTTTCAGCAAGGACGTGCTGCTGTTGCCCGGTTTTGATGATCTTCGCTTTGCGAATGGACTTCAACGCGAGAGGATAGCAGGGGGCAGCGGACACTCTAACTAGTTTCACGCAGCCAAAGCCACCTTGGCCCAGGATGGCGAGAACCTAGCGGGAAAACAGATTTCGTAGAAGATATTTCTTATTTCCTCGGTTTGCAAACAATTACAATTTACGAAGATCCACACGTTTTTCTTCTGATTTGCATAAAAACAAATCTTGCTGTTACAGGATAACAACAATAGCTGTTGGGTATATCCGAGGCATGCTACTTCTTTGTACAAAACTCTTGTGTCTATTTGCGAATCACCATAACAAGCTTCGGCTCATTTTTCGCAGTTAGCCTGCATCAACCAGGCTTTGCCTTCTAGTGATACCGACGTGTGCTAAAGTGCCGAAATAATGTTTTCAGCGGGAGGTAATGCAGTGATGATGCTGCAGATGATAAAATCATATTGTGGCAAATGGCGTCATGACACACTCATATAAACCTAGTTGAGAGCTTTATAAAAGTTTAGATTTTAGAAGCCACGTTTGTTGCTGTAAACGCAATATTATACAGGAAATTCATCATCACACATAAAATAAGCCATTTAGATGAATATATTTCTTGCCTGCGTAGAGCGAATTGTGAGTCACAATTGTTGATTGTTAACACGATTTCGCTTTGGAGCTAGAAGTTAATTGCATTAAATTGAATCACGGCCAACAGGTTCTAATTTTGTCTGAGCCGCCCATTACGTGATTTGAAAACTGCAGTGGTTTTGATGTACTTGCGTGCTTTTAAGTCTTAATGTCGATATATCCTGATTCACTTGAATTATTGAAGTAATCTGTTAGAAACTACTTATTACTGAAACAAAATTTTTGTTACTTAAAACCAGCCCTAGTTGAGAGGAAAGTATAGTTAAAAGACTTTCGAGAAAAACGAAATAACATTCTTTCGAGCTGTGCTTGAACGCAGACAGAATCGGCATAAATAGGCGAATCTTAGTGTTTTTGACTGAACTTCTTTTGAAAAACTTCACTGTCAACCTGAAAAAGGCTCTGAAACAACAAATAATGAACTTCAGCCAGGGAGGCGAGGACTGCATTGTGATCGCATCTGGAAGTTTGCGAAGCCAAACAATCGATAGCATTGCAGATAAAGGGAGGTTGACACGTCTAATCAATGCGTCAATGAAGTGTTGAATGAAACCGCGATTTCAAGCCAGCAATGGGGAGGCTGGCGAGCCACAAAAAAACCCCACGTCATAAAGTAACTCCGGAAAGCGTCACACCTTGAGTTGTTCCAGAGTTGTCTTCTTGAGGACGGCCTCAGTCTCCCGTCCCGCTTTCGAGGTTATCGTAAATCGACCTTCCAACATATCTGTTATGTCTGGAATAAGTGACGCACCGCTTGATAAACGAGCAGCAAAGTTCATTCGACGTGGGGTAAAGTCAATTTGTGCAAGATCTTTCAGTGATCGCCATTCTCATCCAACCACAAAAACTCGCGATGTACACAAACTCAAAAAGCTTAGCGACTGGGGACCAACTCGAACAGCTGAAAGGTGCTTTTAAAGGAACCGCAAAGAAACAGGAGAACGTTCAAATCGAGCAAATGGAAACATGTTGATAGGCAGCGTAAAAACCTCGCCATACAAATCGTTATGTTTATTGCATGTCGCCCAAGCACAGCCGGGTGACGGTGATGGCCCGTCAATAATCTTATAAATAAATCAAGAGTATTGTAATAAAGAAAAAAAGCTCATCACCTTGCTCAGGTAGAACAGTCGCGTCCGCTGGTTGCGGGGCGTCGACCTCAGTGCCGGAAGAAGCAACGGTAAGGGGGATCGCGTGCTGGGAGGGGGTGCTTGTCACCTGGGCAAGCAAGAAACGGTCAGTGAAGCGATCAGCTTACATTGTAGTTGTTAGGAACGCAATTCTCGAGAAAAGCGATGCTGCCTGCACAATATTGGAATAAACGTTATTAAAAAAAGGAACTACTTTTTCTGAAAAAACGCCCAATTTTACTGAGTTTAGTTGATGCAAAAAATGCAGAATATCGTACACGACGTAAGGGATTGTACTAGGCACAAATTTCCATGGCAACGAATAATACTAAGAACTCTAATCCTTCGTTGCTTCAGTGTACATTGAGAATTAGATTAAGGGTTATAAATCCCCAAGTATTAAGAGCCACTGTTAGTACTTGCATTCCGGGTCAAGAAACTCAAGATAGCCTGAATAGTAAGACGAAACACCGTTTCACCAAAAAGGAAAGTGAATCGTAACCAGCTCGAACAAGGATATCGAAAGCGTAAAACTTCGATTTCAAAAGACTGACCTCAGAGAGAGAACCAAGAAGAGAATTGAACGCGAGACGGTCAAGCATCAGCACGTTGACCATGTCACTAGCAGCTATGACATTGGCAGCACGATTGTCCTCCGTCAGCAGGGCCCTTTCACCGAAGTACTCCCCTGTGTACACAAGCGAAAGTTTCCTTTGCGAAAACCGGCAACATAACGCACCGTCACCCAAGGACGCCACAAAAAAGCCAGTCTATCATCCCTCGACGACAGTCTCAATCATGATTATTTCAATGATACCATTGGCTTTTCTAAAGATACACTCTAGCCAGTTTATACGAGTAGTTTGTGAGATGGCTTGACCGGGGTTAAGAATTTCTCGTGTTTCGCGGTGGATCGAAAAGTTGTTTTTGACGTTTAACTGTGCGTTGTTGCACTTAAAATGTATGGCCCACGAACACAGATGCTTTTTATAGGGGGGCAAAACTGATCCTCCATTGCCTCAAGTTAGAATCTGTGAAGTATAGTTATAGGCATACACGACACAGGTTAAACGACTCCAGACGGTAAGCTGATATCAGCAAATATTTGTCTCGCCCGATACACTACTCACCGGTTTTCAAGTAGCACAAAAGTTCTTCTTCCCGGTCGGCGTGTTTGTTCGATTCCTAATAAGAAAAAAGACCAAGCGCACAATTAAGTAAATGTGACAACAGCCGCGTGTACGAAACTTAATCGAATCCAGCAACAAGCAATGCTTACTTTGTTCTTGGTTACTTTTACTTGGCCGTCTTGGATCACGTAGAAGCTGTCTCCGACTTCACCCTGCCTGATGATGTAATCGTCGCGCTTGAAGCTTGCCTCCTCCACGCAGTCGGCGATGCGCATGATCTTGTTGTCGGACAAAGCCTTCAGCTTATCGACGGTCTTGAGGAGGCGCACGTAGCCCTCCCGTTTCTCCTCCCCGCTTTGCTTCACTATTGCCTGTGGTGCACCGACAACTCGGCATACAGTAGCCTCACATACAGGTTACGCCTCTGTTTCCTTTTTTTTCACACGCACAAAAAAGAACTATTTATAACTGTGAATGCAAAACGATTGCCACCGACGTCTATCCGAAAAGCTCGATTTTGGGCAAGTGCGTACAACTTTCAGCAAAAAAAAAAGTTTTTGCACGACCGCAGTTTTCTTACCTGAAAGTGCTTCCGGTCCAGAGACCAAAGGGTGACGTCAGTCTTCGCTTTGACCGAAGCTGTTCGTTTGCAGTTGTACAAAATAGCGAGTTCTCCGAAGACAGTGCCAGGCTCCAAGTCGGCGACGTGGATATGTTTGATACCACGTGAATGAAACACCTCGACCTGCAGCCAATAAGATTGCTTTTACTGACGTTTCGGATGCACACTACATTTCTTTGCTGTTGCTTTCCATGATTTGAAATTGCGTTGTCAAATTAACAGAGAGCAGATCATGTTGACCCCAGGAAAAGAAAGTCATACAGAAGAAAAATTTATATTAAAACAGTTAAACATATTTAAAAAAGATTGAAGTATGTTAATGTTACAGCCACATTTGAACTAACTATTCAAGAAAATTTTCTCATGTCCCACAACTTGGAAGTGTTTTCTTCCGATTTGCTCGATGGTCCATAACATATACAGTACGTCACTGTTACTTACTTTATCATTACTCAGGGGTATATTTTTCTACATCTTGGTACGGAATAACGTACCCTGCCAGAATCCAACACAAAAAGTCTATCTCCCAGCTCTCCTTCCGTAATGGCGTTTTTCCCTTTCTTCAATGATTCTTTTGTCATGCAGTCTATTAGCTGGGTCACTTGTTTGGCATCAAGGCCTTTTAAGAAAACGTTGGCCTTGAGGGCTTTTCTTATTTGAAGAACTTCGTCTTTAGACTTCGGTACCACTTCGACCTGCGGGAAAGCAAAAAATGGCTCATAATTAACATGACTAAAAACGGCATCTTGGGAAGTTAATGCATTCGTTTCAGGATACGAAAAAAAGTGTTGAAGAAACGGAACGATTATTTTCAAGATTTCAGTGTGGTGATTCCCGGCAAAACTGCTTCTTTTTCAAAAACAGAAATTTACGAAAAAAAGTTCTACTGCGGGGTCAATAGGGTGCAAAAACTGGTCGCACTTTAAGAACCGTCCCAACATTTAACAATCGGAAGCATCGGTCCCATGCCGTTTGGCAACTTTTTCTAAATTCGGCAAAGAAATGAAGAACATTCTGGAAACCTGATTTATTGTTTGGAAAAACTAACCGAGCTCATGTTGCAAAGTCAGATTGAAAATCACCAAACAAAGTTAGCGCTTACACACTGCTTGCAAACAGATGGCGAGACGGGTTACAGTGAAATTCCTCATCTACGTTAAGCTGATAAAAGCTAAAGCAAATAGTCGATTGGAGATTTGTTTTCTTGTAAGGGATGCGGTTATTCTGAACTCTTTTACGAAATAAATTCGAATCGTACTCACAGGTGTGGTCTTCGAAATGCGGTCCTCTGCTGAGATACCGAACCTCGCATTTTTGTTTTCGGGAGTTAATTCCTGAACAGTCAAATATTTTGTGGCGCGAGAAATCAGATCGTTGGAGAAGTCTTCATCGCTGATTGGGGGTATGTTGGCGTTGACGGATTCATTCCACATCGCGCGCATTCGGCGAATCTCACCTTCTTTTTCGCGTATGACTTGTTCCACGGTCTCCTTCACTATGGCAACCTGCGGGCATGAGCTGCAGTAGTTAATGCACCGGACAGAGCTGCGTCACAAGTTTGTGCAGAGTTTTGTCTCATGATTGCCCCTCCCCCCCAAAAAAGAACAGAAACGCAGAAGGTAAAGTCCAAAGCCACAAGCAACTCACGGCACGTTGTTTTTGCCCAACCGCTGCAGCGAACACTGATTCGAAATAGCACTCTATTGAACGATCATTACAAACAGCGCGTCAGATCGTGCACATGCACAAGATGTCTGAAAGCTCGGATCAAAGGGCAGAGGAAATTGGTTTAGGTCAATGCGGCAAGAAAACAGTGTTTTGTTAAAACCCTGGAATGCTATCGTGGGTCTGGGTGACCCGAGTCAAATGGGTGACCACGTGAAACCTACGAAAGCACACGTCGGAGCGCTTTCCAGGCTTAAGCAGCTGAATTTTTTTGTGTGACTTGTTGATAGGTGCACGCGCAGTCGTTCTCGCTCTTTTCGATTTTGCAGTGTAGGGGATAGTGATTTCGGGTCCCGCTGACCCGACGTTATGGTTAGTGTCAGTGACCTTACGCTGTATTGACCGTAATACTGTATGAGGTGTAGTGACCGCTGAAACTCACTCAGCGCGTGCTTCTACGGTCTTGTTAGCAGTATCGAACAGAAGTTTTTCACGCCCAAAATTTTTTATGAGTAATTCAGTTCAGACATATACGAAATCTTCGCTATTGGGTCTACTTATCTTTTCATCAAAACTTGTATGATATTAGAGTACAAAGTAACGTTGTTAGTGCTCAAANTGCTCAGTGAAAGTTNTATTTTCGGTGTAGTTTTTGTGATAAACTGTAGTTGAAGGAAAGTATAGTTTTTGTTTTTGAAAACCTGGTCATGCACACCCGACGTTGTGCTTAACGTGATAAAAATTGAACGAAAGTAATCCAGGGTTTTAATAGGGAAAAAGTTTCTTGGGGTAGCAGGTCATGAAAAATGTGACAACGACCAGGTGCAGTTTTATTGTTGCTCAAGATGTTGCATCTGATTATTGTGTAACGATTGATCGACTTAAACGAGATGATTCGATGTGAGCGGCAGCCATTAGCAATACGTATTTAGCATCCACTTATGATTGGATGAATCCCGTCTACAAATTTGAACTTGTGCTAAAACGCATCAACTGCCCGACACGGACAGATGGAAATTGAGGAAACTTGCGTAGAGTGGACTCCAACTCGTTACGCAGAGCAAATTCGTCAGCATAGGAAAGGGTTGTCGGTGTGTATACATTTTTCGAGCTTCAATACAGTAAATAGGCAGGGAAATCTGCAGTATACTTCCCATGCAATTAATTATCAATGACTGTGATGGTCCATACCAGTCACACACGGTTTTCTCAGCATTGAATAAAAGTTGAAATGAAATTTGCACATTGATTGCAAATTTTTATTCCATTACTTTTTAAAAACCATTTAAGAAAAATTTTGTACATTTTGTCACCATAGTACCCTTTTCAACAAAAATTTTTTTCTTAATTTTAAAAAATGTTTGACAAACTTCTTCGTGCAATGGCTTTTTGATAGTACTACTGTACTTCTAAATATAGAAATATTAAAACAATTTGAAAAAAGCTTGGTGGTTTAAAAATGTTTCATTTGACTATCAAAGTGCGAAAAGAGATTTTCTCATGCTGTGGTCCAGCTGTGTCAAGCGCTCATTGTGACAGTGTTTCTCACCGAAAAGTGCATTTTATCGCGTATTTGATTATATCGCACAGGTTTGCATTGTTGGTCAGCCCGTGAATGATAAAAAACTGAGGTTATCCAGTATATTTTCACATTTACTTTAAGTATAAACGGGACGGATCATGAATGTTGTCAAGACCATGGTTATATCAGTAGGATTTTGACAAAACTCAGGCAATTTCCTGGTAAACGGGATAGGTCTATTTCTTGCACGGGCGCATAGACACGGCAATCTGCCGCATACCAATTATTTTTGGTGAAAGGCCTTGGCTGAACAAAGCAATTTTTTTTGAGAAAAAATTCTAACAAAAATTTTGCAAAAGAAACTGTTTTGAAACTAATTATGAAATAAACTGTTTTAATGAAAATTCGCAGAAAAGGAGCAAGTTTTCCTGTTAATCCTAAGAAGCTTGGGCGTGGTATTCATAGGCCCCTACACACAGACCAAAACGCTGTGCAGAAGAACAATTACAGTGGATTTAACGCAAACGGATTGCCACAACGATTGTCTGATGGGCTCAATAACATATATGAACTGGGCCCAAACGCAAATGTTTACAAACGGCGGAAAATGTTTAAATTCTGCTGGTAGTGCGTGGACAAAGGACAGCTGAANTCTTATTTAATCCGAACCTATATTTGCTCAGGCACTTATTTCATTCCCACTTTCCGCTGGCATGAAACGCTTTGAGCATTCCTCAAGAATGGAACGAAATGTGTGCGCCAACGCGCGATGTAATTTAATTTTCATTTCCTCATAGAGCAAAACACCGTGCTTTACCAGGCCAGCGTGAACCTCGAAATACAAACTTTTGACAGCTGCCAGACACAAGACAGTCACTTGTGACTAGTAAAAGAAAAACATACATTCATTTTCAAACCCACTTTTCCTCTCGGGAGGGTTGTGGGGCCAGCAGCCTCAGGTCTCCAAACAACGTCACGACATTTTGAGAAAAACAAACAGAACTAACTGTTCTGCGGCCACTACCAAACAATTCAACTATTTTTGACTATTGTATTTGAAAAAGGGCAAATAGGACACTTTCAAAACTAATTCTCTGCTCACGGAAACGTGTTGCTAAGTTGAGGAAGACAAAAAGTTTTGACAAAGGAAAAGATTGTGCGTTGCACCAAATCGCAGCTAACATCACAGACGCAAATACTGAGCAGTCTTTGAGCTAACGCAAACAACTTGCAAAACGATTAAGTTTTTATTCGTTGATGCACTTTCTGGCCAGTGTGTTTTCGATTGAAGAACTTTCTTTACTTTCTATGTTGGACACGTTAGATGACGTTTGCTTGCCTTGTCGCGTTACACTGCAGTCGTGTCTAACTCAAATACATACTCGGCCAAAAATTAAAATTTGGACAAAATCGTTTGCCAATATCTTCCAACAGATATAATAAGGAACCTTGTCATATAAAGGTCATTGTGACATCACAAACACAACTGGGTACTGTCTTGATTTGAAGTTTTAGTGGTACATGCACGATATAATGCCGGCTCTAGCAATTATTTGGTATTGTTTCGTGGGTCAAATTTGGCCTGCGAGGCAGAGTTTGACACCTGTGCGCTACAGGATGGGCATCGCTACAGTGTGTATGAATGAATACTACTCTATGTATAGAACATGCTTGACTCTAGCCTCAGTGTGAACGAGTCAAACGAATCGACCCAAGGGAAATGCGGCAACGCTGCTAAAACGGCTCCATTCATTCACGAACCAGGGCAGGCGCATTGTTTATAAAAGATCACCAACCCTGCTTTTTCGCAAACCCATTGCATACTGATCCACAAAATGCATACAGGATGTAGCTAAAAATAGGGGGAGTTCGTATTCACCTGTGTTTCTCTCTCGGATCGCGACATATTCAGCTGACGTTGCAATGACTTGATCACGTCGTCCTTCTCGCTCAACCGATGCTGCGCATTTTCAAGTTGGTCCTGTGTGGTCACAGGCCAGTGATTTAAGATGCTTAAATTCAAGTTCAAGACCATCACTGACGGCAAAGCTTTCTTACAAGCTTACTGAGCCAGAAATAAACCAAACGACGAGAACATGTAATGCTATCTCAAGGAAATTGGGGTGAAAAAGGTATAATCAGCGTTTCGACCGCGTCGTCACAGGGTTATCGGTCAGCTGTCACACACAACGTGCAAGAAGCGAACTGCTGCCACATACTTTCAACGATTCCAGCATCCGACTGTCGGGCTTGCTGGCATTTTGGTATCGATTGCCAGTGTCTTTCATCTGCTTTCCCAATCTGTCAAGGAGTAAATACACAACGTAACAAAAGATCTACTGTTAGTGACACACAACGCAAGCAATGTGTAGTTTAATAAGGAGCGGTGGGAGACGAAGAAGCACACTTTCGTCCAAGGTCAAAAGCTGGGAAGCAGCTTAAAACTACGCGAAAGCACAACTACAGGCAAACAAGCACAAAGCATTTTTGCAGATAAGCAGATCAAAGGGGATAAGCCGGTGTTTTAGTCAACAAAAAACGTCTCGAATCCTCCTAAGCAAACATTTATTTCTCATGTACCAGAAATGTAGGCAAACGTCTTCTGTAGCACACTTATCATCAAACGTCCACTCTACAAACTTACCGTAACACCGACACTACGTCGAGCTACGCAGTGAAACGCTTGCTAAGTTGTACTTCTTGTTCCAGGAACGTTTTTGCGAAAACTATCCGGGTACACGGATTTTATGTTACACGAGGCAAAAAGTAAGAGTGCCCATCTTTCCTAAGCGTGTCTTGCTCATTATAAGGCCGCGGATAGCACAAAGATGGAGACATTTGCTTCCTGCAATCTTTTATTTTCGTTTTTGATTGAAAACTTCCACTACGAGAATGTTTTCAATAGCGAATGCCATTTATCGTTTGTCCCTTTTAAATACCTTTTCGAGGATGGCTCTTCGAAAAACCGCTCTGCTCAGAGTCAACTTCAATTACATGAACAAAACAATTCAGGATGTGCCAAGAAGTTACCGTGCCGTAACTGAACTAAAAATGTCCTGCAAGATGTAAAATTTCCGTCACCCTTTCTATTCAAGACATCAGTTAACGTGAAAAATACACAATAGTTTAAAGTGCGTTGCAAGAGCCTTTGTAGCGGAGTTACGGCGATTTTCAAGTTTCTATATAGTGTTGCAGGCATTTTGACAAAAATAGAAAATAAAAGCAAAAAAATAAATAAAACAATAATAACAATAGTTTTGCTCTTCCTGTTTCAATAAAAGAAAAATCTTCACGTGTTAATCAGCACAAAAAGAAGATTCCTCTTAGCTAGCCACAGGACCTTACCATCACTATCACTACAAATGGGACAGTATATAGACAGCAGAGCCGCAATCGCGTCCGAAACAGCAAATGCCAAGGCTATTACTCGCAAATTGCACCTTGCTTCGTTTTATCGATTTGGTTTGCGACAGTTCCACATGATAACGTTTGTACTTCCCACCCCTTGCCTTTCCGTTGCTTTAAGGTGTTCCTATCATGACGCTGCTGTAGTGTACCAAAAGTGAGATCAAGCAAATGCGTGTTGTGATTACAGTTGTATGCGTTGTTGTTCAAGTGGTGAGCTTAAAGCGATCGAAAAAGCGGTCGACCTACGACAAGTTAATTCCAAATAAAGAACTTGGGTCAAGCGGTCACCGCAATGAAAGACATCTTTGTTCTTTAATTTCGTACAACCATAATTGTGACACGAGTGATACCTATTAGGTTTGTAAAAGATCAGGTATATTGTTTGAAATCAGAAATGGAAATAATATGAAAAGCAGCAAAGCAAACACCAGTGATATGGGTTTTTGCGTTGTTTATAGTACGAATTGGCACAACTCCAAGTCGGATAGACATAAACAACAGGTAGATGAAGAACTAGTGATGTGCTGTTATTGTTTAGCGTTTAAACCAGTGGTTCTCAAACTTATCTGCACGTTGACCCCAATCAAAGTATACAATTTTCTGTAGACCCCGTGGCATAACACAACAGTAACTAATACAAAGATAGTATGTGTCAAAAAAATTTTGAGTACTTTTTACTTGAAATGCATGATAAAAATTATACACAAACCAAAAATATGCTTAAAATTGTAGATGTAAGCATAAAATAAAACAACAATTGTTCTCCGTCCTTCTGCGTAGCCTACTGCTGTACTGCCAGTCTAACAACTACCGAACTGCCACACAGGCACTACAATATTGTTTAGGACGTAACAAACAGAACAGTTTTCATAATGTCATCACAATGGATGATTCATTAAAAAACTATTCGAATCGGATGTACCAGGGGCTGCAAAACCGCGGCTCGCGAGCAGCATGCGGCTTTGAGCTTTCCGTAAAATTGTATTTTTATTTCTATGCATTGCAAAGTGTAGAAATATTGTTAAGTGGTATTGTGGTCAGTGACTGATTTACGTATAGGCCACAGCCTAGGGCCCCGCGCAACTCCTTCCTATGACGACTCATTATTAACGTAAAATTTGCGAAACTGTGAGAGTCATAGCTTCACACTTTACTTTGAAACGAGCGAAAATGCAAACGTCTATTCTAGACTATCAGTACAGTAACAACACGATAATATTGTTTGCTACGCAATATAAGAATTGGAATATTGCTTTTCATCGGAGTTTTGCAGTGTCTGGCGGTCCTGCGTTGTTGCAAGCTTTTTGTCAGTGGAAGATTGAACATCAAATAAGGAAGTTATGTGTGAAAGGTTCGATGCTGAGGAACATGGCTGGACGTGAGAGAGATGCAGACCGTCTGTATAAAAGCGGTTACGAACAGTAGCGTTGCCAACCCCAAAGTTTTTTGGGAGGACCAAATACTATGACTTAAAGCGAGCAACGGTATTTTATTTGGACATTGCCTGTCAAAGCACAAAATGACAGGATATGTTAGAAAATTAGGGGGAATGGTTCCGTTGCTCCCTTGACTACACCTATGGTTACAAGAAAAGAATGAAAAAGAAAGAACAGTACCTTCTTAATGTTCAATCTTCCAGACAAAAAGCTCGCAACAACGCAAAACAGCTAGGCGCTGCAGAACTCCGATCAAAAGCAATATGGTCAGTTTGAACGCTACGTTTGGTTATTATCAACTAGATTGCCCGCAAACAGAGATTTCTTGTTGAAACTGTATACGCCTATGTTAGGTAAATCAGCTGAAACAGTTTCTCGTGAGTTTTATTTGGAAAAACGTGTCTAAGTTGGGCTTACTTCATATGGTTAGCTGAGGGTGTTGCGACATACTTTGCTGTGCAAAACTTGTTTTCATGCTGTTTACCATCAGTCTAAGAGGATTAAAACGCTGTACTTTGTATCACTTGGAAAATGGCAACTTGAAAAGGCATACGTCAACCCTGTGTCCACTGAATGGATTGTGCTTGTTTGTTCCATAAAATATGTGGTTACTATAACAAAGGAGTTTACGTACAACTCATCAGATTGACAACTAGAGGATATCTGAGGGCGGCAACACGGTCCACCATGAAAATGCATATATTCGAAAAATAAACCTACAAAAAACGCTAGAAATATCGGAAATTTAACGAAGAGAACTTCTGAACTACAAGAAAGAGCCACAAATGCCAAGAGAAGATCGCATTGCCATTTGTTCCAGAGAAGAATGTAGGAAAGGCTTCAATTTCTGTTAAAGATCTAAGGCGGTCGTAGAACCAAAGTCGGCACAACAAAAGATAGATCTTTGAGGGGTCTTACACATAAGAGAGGCATACTTTCACACTTTTCAGATAAATGGCCAAATAACTCACACCTACGTGGGACCCCAAAAACCAAGATGGCCTTGGGCTCCGCGCTCCCTAAATCCGTCCCTGACTGTGGTGACTAGCGTGCCGCACAGTATTACTTTTGCAAGTCGTTACAAAAATTATGATGTCACAGAAGCGTAGATTGCGAATAAATTCGTGTTTTTCGATTTTGATGTGGCGGCTCTTTGTAACTTGGTTTTTGCGATTTGGGGCTCATACATAGAGCAGGTTTGGCCACCTCTGGAAGGTACATTTAAACTACTGCAGCTGAGATTTGATCAGCCCTCTTAATTTTGTTTGATTTGTTGAAAAACGCTGTTTGCATTCCTTGCCCGATTAACAATAATTTTGAATTGGAGGCTTCATATCTCCAGTGGACCCCAGCAGTTATTCATGGACCCCTTGGCCATTCAGTGACTCCCATTCGACCCCTTGACTATTTATCGACCCCTTGGATGGTCCAATTGATTCCTGGGGGTCGATACCAACCATTTTGAGAACCACTGGTTCAAACAAATCGCCCAGTAAATACAATTCGGTCGCTCATAAACGCAAATCACCACCATGAAATAGTTAGGTAGATTGTGCTGAGCAGGGCTTCTCAAACTTTTTTGTCCTGATTTATGCGGCCACTTGATGGATAGCCTAGATGTTAACGATACGTGTAAGCGTCCAATTACAAATCTCAAGAGGCACTTTTGTCAGGATATTCTCAATATTTTTCAAAAAGGACTGATTTTTGGACTTGATGATTATCAATTTGGAGAATGCCGCTTCACACAAAAATGTTGCGCAAAAGGCTAAGAGATTATTATGAATGGCTTGATCAGAAATGACTGGGCATTCATTTCTTGTTCTCATCCAAATATGACATAAACCTCGTTTTGAAAATTCCAGTTGCAAACTTTTTTCGTTTAATAACTTCGCAAACTCATCCTTGGCATGGCAGGTGTGTCACCTCCTGAAATATGAATTGTGTGTGGTTTGCGGATCCAACTTTTCCTAAATCAATGTCCAAAGTACTTCTGAAACTGTGTACGAAGCTTTAACTTTAGTCTAAATTCTAAAACTACTTAGTGTGTTCTGAAAGGAGTTAGCCTACGCTAGACCTAGAGTTCTAAACACAAGCATGTCTTCGTGTCGGAATGAACGCAACAAGGTTAGTTGGTCAGTACGTTAAAAACATCGTGATGTAACAACGCATAACTTGTTGTGCTTGGTTTGATTATTATCATTTGATGGGTCAGGCAGACATCCNAGCAAACAACTGACAGTATGAAGCACTGCATTGCCCCTAACAATGCAGCAGAAATAAATTCAATGCAGGCTACTTCTAGTTTTCTTGCAACATTTACAAAAATTGTATATCTGATTTGCCAAGCCATTTGTTTCGCGATCCCAAATTTCATTTTGCGACCCATAGTTTGAAAAGCCCTGGTGTGGAGTATTACATTTTCTGAACGTTGTCGAAACGTGGGATTGTTCTAACCAAACGAAGTGTGAAAGTGTGAACTTGTGTCTCTATTCCAGTGGTTCCCAAGCTATGTACCACTAATGGTACGCAAAGGCCTTCAAGGTAGTGCTCGTAAGGCCTCCTTTCTGTTTTTCTTCACAAAAATATACTCACACCTATAGTTTTTACTTATCGGGTTCTGTTCATAACTCCATAATTTTTGTGTAATTCCCTTGTTGGTTTTTAAAAACGGCCATTACAAATTCTCAGTCACTTTGTTCATGTCGCATTGTGCTCGCGTCCGAGGCAAGATAGCAATTCTGGTTTTTCAAACTTTTGTGATCGAATGATATTTGGTAGGATGGGTTTTCCTAGAACAAGGTGGTAAGTGGTGATAGTACGGAACCACAAATGGTACGCGATCAGAAAAAGTTTGGGAACCACTGCGCTCTATTCCATATTTTATCAAAGCTAACTTCTTTTTTTCACGGTCTGTCATGAAATTTAAAAGGTGAATCTACATTTTCATAATATAACCTCTCAAAACAATTTAGAGGTCGTCCAAGGGCCTGATGGAGTCACTGCATCTCCGACCTTGCTTGGTCCTGTTTTTGTGTGGATCCAGCAGAACTATCCGACATCGCTGCTGATGAGGTATTTCGAGTCCTCGTATGACTGCCGTCCCCGCGCCAGAGGAAAAGTGGGCACGAAAAAATGCATGAAACAAAATGAATGAATGCTCTTTCTATTCCTTAGTGGCGGTAACACTGCAGAAATGGCTTACACCAAGTCAATGTCTTACACCACGCATGTGCTGCAGTCTGGAATGCATAGTATACCAGCTCTGTAGTCAAATATTTGCGTGAGCGCTTCAATGGTAATCGAGCTGCTAAAATAGAAACTATTTGACGCGCTGACATACAAAGAAATTGCTGCCGCACTGAACAGGCGATAGCACTGTACGAAGAAACTGCTTTTGAAATTTATCANATGCATTCCGCGTAGCGTGGTTTCAAATGTTTGTTTTTTTGATAAGACTCACTCGGTAAATGTTATTCGCAGTTATTGTATCTTGACCACNTGGCATGGAGTGCCCAAGAGTTAAAGAAATGAATTGATGAAATAAACAAGAGTGGACAAAGTGCTCTCAGACAGTCAGTTAAACCGAATTTTTTAATGCAAAGTAGCCTTGCATGACTCGATTACCGAGATCAAACTAGAGCCTGGGTGTAAATTGTGAGGCGTGAAAGGTTGGCAAGGGGGGCGCGAGTATGGCAGCAACATATTGTTGCAAAGTATTAAATGCTTTGTTTTTATTATTCGTAAATCGATTATCATTTGACTATAAACGCAATGATCAAAACAAAAGACAAGACAAAATCTCCGGACAATCTGGAATGCGAAGCCGATTTGCGATGTACGTTGTCTTCAACAAAGCCTCGAATGAAATTACTAGTTTCCAAAAAAACAGTTGCATCCTTCCCATCAAGCAGCATAATGGCAAATAAATTGTTGTTCTGCTTTTTGTGTTTGATTTCGAGGTTAGGTGAGACGCGAGCATCAATGACTAACGCCAGAGGGTGTGTGACTGAAAAAGTTTCAAAACATCTCAACTAGAGGTAGATGCACCTTTAAATACTTCCCACAGCCGGCTGACTTAACTCTTACATTACCCAGTTTCTGTATAAGTATTTTTTAGTTCATTTGGGACCATAAACCAAATATATGTTATTTATCCCAACGTAGAAAACCACAGTGCTCATGCTCTTGATGATTGTAAAATAAACAAGGGTCACTGGCATTGGTTTAGCCACAAGGCCGTTTTTAGCCCCTTATGCACTCTAGGCTAAACTCATAACGGGATTGCCAAATTCACGGAAATGCAGCACAATTCAGTTTTTTATTTTTCTTACGTGACAAACTAGCTTAAGTGGGCCTCCAGATATCCGCGGGTTTGAGGCCAGTGGCCTATTATTCTCAATGGTAAATCCGGTTCTATCGTCAACGAGAGGTTCTTGATTTATTTAAAAATATACATCTGACAAAACTGAATTCCACTCTGGCCTCTGAGTCAAATGGTAATGCGGCGCAGTACCATACGAGTTGAAAACACAAATCTTCGTGTTTCCGGACTATTAATATATAACCAGTACTATTAATTTATTCCCTTGGACAAAACACATATTTTTTAACCTAAAATGCGGTCAACCAAACTCATAAAAGTTATCTGTAAAAAATTTCGTAAAAGCTGGAATTACATTTACTGGGATACCATGAAACACATTAAAGATAATTTATGTGCTTTTACCATAAGGGATCCAAATTATGAGAAATGTCCTCCACAAATGGAAATATTGTACTGTTTGGTTTTTATTCCCAATTTTTCATGAGATTTTTCCCGTATAGTACTGTTGTGCTTTTCCATAAAAAATTCTTTACACAAGACTGGTCGAGTTAGTGGATGAATTAAAGGTTTTCCGCCATTTTTACAGCTGACTTTTAATAAATTTTCCTGATTGTCTTAATCACGAGGTTTCGCGAGAGTAATGACAAACGCATGAGAAATTAAATACGGATTTACATGTCCCCTTTCCCAACTGCAAGCCTAAACGCCAGGTCTGGACATGTCATTATTTGGAACGACCCGTGGTATAACTTACTGACATATCCCACGAAATGGCAACCTCAGGCCAGGGGTAACTGCTCCAAACTTTGTTTTCGTTACAAAAAACGTCCACTGCATTTGTTGGATGCATATGCTGCTGTTCACAAAAATACAATTTTTTAACAAACAAAAGTTGATCCTACAAATATTAATTAACTGCAGGAGTTACGCAGTGCTGCAGTTGCAACTGATCTTCCTTGATCTGTTCTACTACACAACTCCTACACAGTTCCTTCACTTAAACCAAACATGTGTTTTAGGCTATACATTCAATGCCCGGTTACCTTGTTACGGTCTTAACTGCAACACCTATATTTGATAGATGTGAATGGTTGCGAAGATGGACAAGCAAGCCATAAACCATGTTGCTTCAACATGACACGATACATGACAGCTGAGCCAGTTTTTCAAAATCAAAGAGTAACAAACAGGTTGGCATACATAAACAATCAAAACATTCGGCAGCAACTTTAATTTAACAGCACTTCATATCTTACTCGGTTATTTTCCGATCTTTCTCGGCAAGTTCAAGCTGCAGCTTTTCGAGAAGCTGGGATACATGATCTTGCGAACGAACATCGTTGCTTGCCATCGCACCTTGTTTCGTAGGGCTGCCTGAAAAGCGAGCAAATGCGTGTGAACTATACCATCACGTTAGACAGCCAACGCTTTGGACAGGGCACGCATTAGCAGTTACATGCTAGCAGCATCGTTTGTCTTTCGAGCTCGACGCTGCGCTTGCGTCGCCTTTCCGTCTACTCCAGAGCCATAGCGCATTGAACATTCTGGTTGTTATTGCAACAATCTGTACGACGCTGCGTCATTCGGCAAACATTCACGACTCAAATTGATCGATGACGCTTCTTTCCAGATAGGCATCAGTCTGCCACCGATATATCAAACAAAATGGAAAGCTGTGCAAACAGTGGAGTGCTAATACGTACAACTGCACTCAATAGGCAAGCATTCGGTAATCATCAGCCGACATCCCTTTCTGTGTAGCTGCACGTGCTGCCACTACAGCCGGTAGAAATCGTGAAACATGCCACTGATTGGAATAAACTAGCCTTAATTTCACTCAAATGGCCACTTCCACACGTACCATTTTTAAACTCACTTTGTTTTTGTAGTTTTGTTCCTTTTACAGAATTCGCTCCCATGCCCTGATCTTTTTTCTGCAGACCAGCCTTGTTTACAGCCGCGTTACGAGTCGACGAACTGTCTGCTGGACTTTTGAAAAACTTGCGTTGGATCAGTTGGTTTTTAGGTTCAACATTGGTATTGCTTGCGCGTTGCGAATCGGGAAGATTCTGAGTGGAGCCGCCGACGCCCATTCTTGTGATCGGCCGCTACCACAAGCGACGTGCAATTGTTCTGCTAAACTCTTTAAATATTTGCCTGACTCGTTGTGCAGCACTCAATTGAGCAGAATTTGTTCATTGGAACGTTCTAGAGAACTCAATACATATTGAATCCCTGCTGTCACGTACAAAGCATTCTGGTGACTGCATTACAAAATGGTTAAATAAAATAAATTCGCTGCAAAGAAAGAAAAAGGTTATTGATTGGCAAAGATAACATGAGATTGACAATTGGAGAACGACACTTTTGAGTGCAAGAACGAGGTAACGGCTCTCATGACAAAAGATGTTCATCTCAAAAGAACCGTTCCACACATTCAACCTGCCAAAAACAGCATTCGAATAAGGCACCCTGCGTTTGTCTGGGCAGTAAGAGCAACTGTTGGATCGTTTTATCAAAACTAACTTTTCTCTAACAATGAACCTACGTCCGGAAGTTTGTTTGTTGACACAGTCTTCTTTGGGACGACATCGTCACAAGAGATAATACGCAAATTGATTGATGGGCCTAAGTACTGAAAAATACGCAATTGGTACATTCGTTCGGTGATGTTACCGGAAATTGTGACCGTGCTTGAACAAACTAGCACTTGTTTTTGTCTAAAAAAGCATTCATTTCTTTGAAAAAGTACTATTTAATGAAGCTAATCTACATTAGCGATGGAATTCAAACAGTTGCTGAACTTTACAACGATTTCGGCAAGGTAACCCAATGTATTCTTAACTTAATTTTCAATCGTCCTGCTTATAAACAAGTTTCTCGCTTATCACGAGCACTTGCTGTGTACTACAATGGTAAAGGAACTTTAGGAGATGAAATGCGGCTTGAATTGGTTTTCCAAAGAAAGACTGAGAAATATTAGGTTGAAGAACATAGAACCACATCTTTCGTTAACATTCATTAGAAAAGCAAAAACGTTTGGCAAACACCGATCCTAAATTGAATAAAATTAACATTTCCGCTGGAATTTTTCTTTACGTTCTCAATAAAAAGCGCGCCTGATATCAGCAACTTTTACGTTGCTTTGAACGTACTGACAACAGCCTTTACAAAGTGCTATTAACAAAGTAAAACAACCAACACACTCTTTGTTATTTTAAAATTTCGTCAATATTTTTTTAATTGAACACTCTGAGCAAACAGAACGGGAAGAAAATGGAATATATGCTGACATCCGTAAAAAAGGAACTTATCTCAACATCATGCTGTATGGCTTGACGATAGGGTTGCCAGATAACTTGAAATTTTTTCAAGGACATATTGTCGTTTTGTGAGTTCTGAAATTTTACTCCATGCCTACTTGAATACTTTTTAGATACAGTGGCGTAGCACAGTTTTTCAAACAAATATTGCTGAATAACAATGGGTAATCAACCATGTTTGGAACAAATTTACACGTTATTCTGTTCAATTACATTGTTTAATCTTGATTCTTGAAAGTTCAATGTAATCAATAGTTCAATAATGAACAAATTCACAACTGTTCAAGAACTTTCAGTGACGCCGGATAATAAGCAACACAAAATGTTTTTCAAGGATCAAGGACATAACTAGTTTTGATAGTAAATTCAAGGAAAGTCCTTGGCGTTCAAGGACGTCTGGATACCTTACTTGACGAACACTTTTTACATCTTTTATCAGGAATTCAATCCAAGGGACTTGACAAAATTGTAACGCACAGCTTGATTTGACTGATATCCTTTCAAAGATTAAAACCTTTTGTGAAATATCGCGGTATATGCTTTCATCAATCATTTACTAAACAGTATGGCAGTGGTTCTGGCGTTTAAATCAAGAAATTTGAAGAAAAATACCAAGAACATTGTGTTAAGTAACATTAACATAGATACACAGGTACAGAAGTGTGAAATGGAATTACTGTATTAGTAACAGTTGTCAGCAAATCAGAAACAACAACGTTGTTATTTTTATATGAAAAAAGTTGACAATATTGATAGTTACAAAAAACTCGAAACATAGTGCTGCATCAAGTATACAAGCACAGGAGGTTCGAAATGGGTCCGGCGTGCAAACCAGCACGAACTTGTGGCTCGCAAAAGACATCTTAAAACATTGCAAAGTACCACAGATTTGTGGCGAAGATCGTAACCTTGTAATATGCATTTGTCAACTGGAAAGTATCCACTCACTTAGTAGACAATACCATAAGAAGAGCATCGCATATTCTACGGTTATTCACAGGGTTGTCCATGGGACATATCTATCTGTCCCATTCCCATCCCATAGCAATTTATGCCTGTCCCGTCCCATGGGATTCCCATAGGAATGACATTCCCATGGACAAGCCTAGGGTTGTCCATGGGACATATTTATCTGTCCCATTCCCATCCCATAGCAATTT
>JGI24158J21664_10001960_pt1 | contig 24210 bp, 19 predicted proteins | sample Ectturendosymbi3_FD_21664 | JGI IMG/M metagenome (IMG submission 21664) | reverse complement strand
CGACAGTTATGGACTAGTGCAGCGCTGCAACGGTATCATTGAATTTGCAACTGGGTTTCTCAACAGTTGAATAATCCTGCATTAAGTCAGGATGCCAAGCATTAATTGAGTGTCGATGTTTTCTATATAAAGAAAGGACAATTGTGAGCGAAATTTCTTTGCCTACACAACCAAAAATAAACCAAATACTCACCAAATCATGTGCCTTTCACAATACTCACCAAATCATGTGCCGTTTCGTCAACGTAGAGTCTCACTCTTAACATACAAACGAAAAATGACAGGATTTTTTTTTGCATTGGTAAGATCCTTAACGTTCGGCGAGCTTATTCAAATAAATCAACTTAGGAACAAGGCAGCCTCTCAACACGACCAGCCGCGCTCATGTCAAACTTACCATTGAACGGACAGTGCTACTAGTGAACGGACAGTGCTACTAGTGAACGGACAGTGCTACTAATTACAACGAAAGAAGGCGGCCAAGAGCGCCAGTGGCGGAGAATGCTAATCAGACGCGCAGCACAATATACGTCCAGGGGTGGGAAACAAAGAAAATGCACATTTTCTACATTAAGAATGCTGAGAACAAGGGGTCCAATGATGTGCTTGGGAAATGAATTTTCGGTCAATAGAACTTCGTTCACTGTTCTGTAGACACAATATTCGCAATGCGATTAAAGACCAAAGGCATCCCACTACTTTTTACAAGAGCTTAATGCGACCAATATTAGTGAACGCAACAAAATATATCCAAACTGAGTAAGATACAACAGCGATACCTTTCATAGTAATAGCGTTAAATAATTAAATCAGCGCCCTTGCTTAAAGCACATTGTATTCTACCAAATAGGTATACCAATAATATTTCTAGTACCCCGATAACACATTTTCACATTCCGTTGTAAAAAGTGTCAAACACGGTTTATTTTTTATTTCTGAAGGAATTTATGTCACGATTTTTCTTGCACTGTTTTTCAGCGTTTCCGCACCTGAGTTGGAAGGTGCTTTGGTAAAGCAAATTGCCGAATTAAAGTTTGTCTCGTATTATATGGATGAGCATCTGTTATCAGTCTAAAATACTTGGTAAATGTAGTCAGTAGCTGAGAGCTATTGTATGCTGTAAAGCAGGGGTTCCCAACCTGGGGTACATGTGCTCCTGGGGGTACATTTGCCCATATCAAGGTGTACATTTGTCGTGCAGCCACAACAATCAACTTTAAACCATAAAATGTAGTCTACTTTATAGTTTTAAAAATATAAACTTTGTGTTAAAATTCAGTGGATTTTTGTTAATTTACTCAGCCTTTTTGTCATAAGTAAGAACCTTTAGAGGGACATGCTCATCTGTCGAAATGCTGAAGGGGTACATGCTAAGAGAAAGGTAAGGAAACCCTACTGTAAAGCATTTTGCCTCCATTCATCATGTAACCCCATTGCGTCTATTACCATATACTCAGGGCAATATACTTTACTTTCATTTACTTAATGAACTGTTCCCTTTGCACTGTAAGTGGCTTCGCACTAAGGAGTTCTGTAGCCCAAATTAACCCTGGTTTTCGCAGCCGCCCACTCCCCCATACATTTTATAAATCGGTGTACTGCGAACTCATCGTAGTACAGTATTACAACAATCGTGTTGGAGCCATGCATGCATGAAGGGAATGTTATGCTAAAATCACATATCTATGCTTGTGTGTCATCAAAGTAACTGTGTTAGCGCCAACAAGCTTATGCTTTTCTACTATCGTCACGTACCTCCGTGTTCTTTCACGTATTAGTGCGTGCTGTACTTTGTTACTGCCATGTATTAGTCTGCTGCTTTGCGTGTGGGAGAGAAAACGTTATACAATACAACTGACTGTCGCCTCTGATTTAAGAGAATGAGATGGTCTTGTTGAATAAACTCTAGATAAGTCAGTTTGCTCTACAGTTGCTCTAAATCAGGGGTCACCACCACGGTGCTTGCCGGCGCCAGGTCGTCGCTTAAGGACCATATGAGGCGCTCGCCAGCTAGTTCAAAAATAGCTCAAATAGCGGCACTTACCAGTGAGATACATCTAATTTTTTTGGTTGCTATTTTTGTTTAAATCACACTTACCGTGTTTTACACCAACAATTGCGATGAGCAGCGCATGCGGTTCCGCAAGCATGTAGCACCGTGTTTCTCAAAAGTTTTTATTCCATCGCCCCCTTTTCACTCTCGACACGTCGTTTTCGCCCCCCATGCCTGAAAGAACTTTATTTAAAGAAAGTATTAAATAGCTGAACCAAGCCATTAAATAGCTGAGCTAAGCAATTGTATTACGACGCTAATATTACGTTCAGAATTCTTGTGAAAATAATCCACATTGCAGCCGGGCACATAGACAATCCAGAGTAAAAATTAAACGGATAAATTGCTTTAGGAACAACCTCCAACGATTATTATCATAATGAATTAATATTTTCAAGACACTAACAAGTCATAATAGTAGGCTACTGAAGTAAACTCAATGATCGATTAGTGGTTGAGCATTTTCGCCCTTTTGTTGTTTTGCCCACCTATCATCCCCTTTGGTTTTTTCGACACCCTTGCCCCTCAAAAAACGCCCCCAAGGGTGCGATTCCGCTCAATTTGAGAAGCACTGATCTAGCACATTGGCGCGCACTGTATGAAACACGCGCACAGTCTTTATTTATTCTATTCGTGTCTAGCGGAATAGGCATATGTGACAGATTAAACTTCCTCGTATGTAATCCGCCAGACTGAGTAGAAAAAACTGAAAGTTGTGCGGGTGATTCGGTGTTTGATTCGGTGTGCCGCAACATAGTCAGGAGCCTCGTGGAGTAATACACACACAGCTCTGCGAGATCATACAAACAAGGTGGAGACAAGTAAGCGGCGCAGCGAAAATGAGGACATGGCTGACTCCAAAAAGATGGCAGGAAAAAGAAAGAAAATTTATNATTTTCACGGTGAATGGGAGGTAGAGTTTTTTTACCACTGTGAAAGGAGNCTGCGTGCGTCTCATTTCCGGGGCAACTGTGGCGACAGCAAANCAGCACAATGTGGAGAGACATGTCACAACGTGTCACACAAGCTACCATGCTAACTACCCGCCGGGCAGTGCACTACGAGCAGAAAGGGCCCGTGAGTTAAAGGCTGCTTTGTGCAAACAGCAATATTTTTTCACGAGACAGGTTAAAAACTCCCAAAAAGCAACCGAAGCCTCATTTGGAGCTACGCAGTTCTTGATTAAGACAAATAAGGTCTTTTCAGACGGGAAGCTTGTCAAAGAACGGATGATGCTAATTGCTAAAACTGTTCTTGGAGACGAGAAACATGGAATCGATTAAATCTCCACTCTCTCCAATGTTCAGCTGGGGGTAGGTGCAATTTTAACAAGAGTGTGGGCTATGTCCGGGAACTTGGCCGACCAGCTGGACCGTGATCTGCCGAGGTGCAGGTGGTTCATCATCCAGTGTGACGAGTCGGTGGACAGCAGCGGTACTGCGCAGTTGATGGTCTTTATCAAGATGGCGTTTGATGATTTCCTCGCAATAGAATAACTTTGACACTACTGCCCCTAAAGACAACTACGAGGAGAGCTGACATCTATTATGCTGTGAAGGAGTTTTTGGTGGAGAAAAAGTTGCCGCTAGAAAATCTGGCTTCAGTGAGTACAGACGGGGAACCTACTATGATCGGCCGACATACAGGATTCATTGCTCACTGTGAAGATGACACAGAGTACCCAAACCTTTTGCATTACCACTGCGTCATCCACCAGCAGGCCTTATGTGCAAAATTGATCGGTTTGAGCACGTGATGACTCCCGTCGTGAAGATCATAAACAGCACCCGCTCCAGAGCTGACAGAACAAAACATTCAAGGTGCCATTGGAGGTGATGTCAACCGAATATGGTGACCTGCTACTACACACAGAAATGCGATGGCTCAGCATGGAACGAAATCTGCTTCGTTTTTGGTCACTTTTGGTGAAATCAAAGAATTCATGCAGTCCAGAGGGGAATACATTTCGCTGTTGAAAGGCACTGAGTGGACACTTGACCTTGCATTTTTACGGACATTACTGGGAAACTGAACAGTTTGATCTGTGAGTTGCAAGGCAAAGATAAGATTGTTGCTGATATGATAATTGCTTTAAATACATTCAAAGCAAGATCAACATTTTCTCTGTGCATTTACAGAGAAAAAGGTTATGTACTTTCCCTCTGTGCAGATAGTGCTGAAAGACAATGCTTCTGCATCTGAGGCTTTTGACAAAGTTGCAGAAAAGTACTCTCAGGTCATAGAAAGAATTGGACAAGAGTTTGAGAACAGGTTTTGTGACCTGGATCAGCTTGAGCCATGTATGTCGTTCATTTTAATCCTTTCATAAACGTGGACGTATCATGCATTGCTGAGCAGTTAAGCGCAATATTCAGCCTGGATGCTGGACGGATAGAGATTGAAATTGTAACATTGCAAAATCACCTCCACCTCAAAGACTCGCAGGCTGCATCAAACGTATGGTGCCTTGTTGACACAGAAAAGTACAGTGGTGTATGCACAACAACTATGAAGTATACAAGCTTGTTTGGTTCAACCTGTCTTTGTGAATAAGCCTTTTCTGACATGAGCTTCGTCAAGAACAAACACAGAACACGCCTCACTGATGAACATCTCCAAGACTCACTCAAGGTTGCAGTGTCAAGTTATACACCAGAGCACAACACACTGGTGAACAACATGCACTGCCAGCCTTTCCACTAACTGAAAAAGAAACAGATAACAGATTTGGTGTCCAGTTCAAAATGTGTACTTCACGATTTGTTAAATGTTTTTGTAAAATGTAACATTTGATAACAAGATAATAGTTAAAATGCTGCAGATTTGGTGTCAAGTTCAAAATGTAATCAGATTGATTAAAAAATTTAAAAGTTTATTTTTGTGTGTCACATGATTTATTATTTGTGCAAACATTGGGCAAAGTAATTCATGAGTGGCTAGTGAAAATGGGACATTGTGGTTTCCGAGGACTATTGTAGAAATGATCATTTCAAAACGCTTAATTTGAAAAACACTTAAAAGTACAGAAATAAGGTGCTGCATATTGATTTTTATTTGTTTCCTATCTTGTTAAATCATTATTGATATCTATGATGAGAAATCCTTAACATGGTCAGTGTCTTCACACAAATAAAGATCATTAATAATAATATCTAGTTGAAAGTGTACTGAAAATATGGCTATTTCTAAAATGTGTATCAACCTGGTAGGCATTTGGCTTAAAATCAGTTCCCAGGAAGTAGCTCTCGGTTTCAAAAAGGTTGGAGACCCCTGCTCTGAATGAAGGTTTCATTCTGTCAAACAAATCAAATAACTTACAGACGAACACAAAAGTGTGTTTAACTCAGATGTTTTGACGTGCAGCCTGATATTTTTGCTGTTGTGAACTACTGTGTCGTGACGGTGAGTGTATTTTGTTCTGGTGTTCTAACTTAAAGCGTAAATATTTTTTAGTGAATTCAACGACACATAAAACTGTTCAACACCGAATGAGGAGAGAGCGTGCAGATAAATATGCACATTGTAATTTAAACATATACTACTAGTACATTAAGTTGATTCACGAATGGAATATTACTGGGAATATTGCAGTAGGAATGAACAAAACAGTAAAGCACTAATGTGTCCACTATTCTTCCATAAAATTCTGTTTATCTTAACTTTAGCAACGAGCGGGTCACCTTGTGTCTCAAATGACGTTTAACAGCATTTGGTAAACATTTGTGTTAAAGTTGTCAGTTTTTGAAACAAGATTAAAATTCAATCTTTTCTTTTTGAACAGACATTAATGAATGCATGGATGGTTCACACGACTGTGACGGAAATGCGGCTTGCAAAAACACAGAAGGAAGTTTTGTTTGCACATGCAAGCCAGGTTTTACAGGGGATGGAACATACTGTGCGGGTGAGAAGTCATCATGACTGATGCCACTAAGGACGTTTAACTTTTGGATACTTAAGAATACTTGTACTTGGGATTGTTTTGATAATCACCGTTCGTTAAAACAGGAATCAAAGTGTTGTTGTCAGTTCGCGAATAAAAAACTTAAAAACGTTTTACGTGATTGTTTGTGTTTCTCGAATTAGCTTAGGAAAAATTCCGGTATAATGTTTTAAGTTTTGGGTCAAATCTCGGATAATTAGGTAATGAAAGTTATAATTTTTGATCAACACTATTTTAGTCTGCTAACTGTGTAAAGCACTATGTTGTTGTACCATGATTCATGGAAATTTCAGACATCGACGAATGTTCGCTGCCTGCCGTCAATCCGTGCCATTCGAACGCCATTTGCTCAAACACACAAGGAAGCTACACGTGCACCTGTGCTGCAGAGACAACTGGTGATGGAGTGAAGAGTTGTTTAGGTAAAACTGAAACCACTGAAATTATAAAATTTCAATTACCATTTTGTATACATGCGCACAAACAACGCTGAAAACTCAGAATTGCACAGGTGAAACAGAAATAGAATAACAGTTGAACGCATACATTACATCAAACATAATATCGTAGCTTTTTGATTGACATTAGTTTTTTAAAATAACCTTAATTCTTCTGGATGGTCAAGTTCAAGAAACAGTGAGGGAGAAGACGAACACAATCAATTCAATACGATTGTGCAACAAAAACGTGCATGCCAGTCATTTCCTTTTCCATTTGAAATGAAAAACGGTATAAATTGATAGATATACATCTATAGGTTTGAAAACGTTTGCAGGAAAGAGGAACGAAAATGTCAGAGTCTGCTAAATTTGCCGTTAAGTAGTAAGCGAAGGTTTTCATTTGAACGCTGTCTGTGTCCAGAATTCTTGTTTGATTCTTTTTGTACCGTTACGTAACAAAAGGCATAAGATTGCGGTCAGCAGTGCTGCCATTTTAGCTGATATGCTGCTAAATCCAGCAGAATTTTCTCACTATAGCTGTAAAATTTTCAATCTAGTAGTTAGCTGGTTTTCTAGGAGGGTTTTACCAACTGCTTGGCAGGTTTAACAGCTAACAAATTTCTGACCAAAAACCTGTTTCAACAGTTTTTCAAGATGAAAACTTTTGCAAGTTTTTCATCAAAAATGTACTTTTTTTCTTTATGACGTTATTAGTTGGGTAACACCAGGACAAAGCACAACCAGCCGCCTGCGATCATTTGGAATTTTTATTATGATGCAAAGAAGTTGCTTCAGATAAATGTATCATAAAACAAGTAGTTAGATGGCTGGCGAAGCCTAAATGATTTACTTGTGTGCTTAGTGAGCGCGTTGGGTTAAAGACAACATTGGTAGAATATGTTTTTATTCCACGACACGATATTTCCAAGTGGTTCAGCTACACTAGTAGTGGTAACGTCTGGTAAAAAACTTCCTGGTAAACCAAAGCTACCCAAAGTTTCGACATATATGGTTGCAAGATTCAGAACGTAAAAGTTGGTTCGTGTCTATAGTCCTACTGCCTAACCTGCTGATTCAAGAAGTCTTTTGCAAAGTTTGCAGTAATGCAATCATAGCGAAATACTGTGAGCTTAAAAGGCATAACTGGTTGCAAAAGCACTCAGATGACAATAAAGAAGTTTTTGCATTCTCACGAATGTGACACAAAGTTTTAAGTTACAAAGACCAGACTTAAAAAGTTGTAGGGCTGAAGTTATACTCGGATTGTTTATCGCTGTGCATTGTTCTACTCTATAAAAACATGCAACCATTTGAAAGAGATCGTCAAGAACTGTGTGTCATACAGAAGAAATCAAAGTAAGCTGCAGTTACGTTGTTGAAAATGTGGATTGAAAGAAAATTGTGGGCCAAAAAGTGTGTTGGCCAAGACCGGCATTTTCAACCCATGCTTAATGAAAGCGAGTGTGAAACGAAACATTAAATTGTATAAGTTTATAGGTTTCTTTCAATCATGTTCAAATAACATATTTTCAATAGAATTTCACTGCTTTTAGCAGATTTTAGCTGAAAATCTGTACAAGACTTTTAGCAAATTCTAGCAGTTTTTGTGACACCATTTAGCAGATTTAGGTCAAACCATCTGGCAACACAGGCGGTCGGCACGATACACTCAGACTGTCATGTCACGATGCAAACTGGAGAAAGCATATAGAGAGTAAAGCCACAGTAACAAGGTTGCCTTAGCCACACGCTTTATGATTTGGCAGGTGTTGAGATGTTTTTGAAACTCAGGGGGTCCCGCGCTCTCAAAATGCTGCAGGCCCCGCGCTACCTTAATCCGCCACTGAGTACACATAGACAATTCTAATCTAATCGATGTAATTACTTCAACATAGATTCGAAATATGTATATCTATGCACGTGTGGCTGCCATGGGGCAGCACAAAATGCACTCGAGGGCAGTAGTTAGCCCACCCCTGTGCTAGAATCGCAATACTTTCGAACGTTTCATTCTCCATATCGAGTAAAAGCCAGACACATGAGCATTTGATCAGAGTGGCATTATCAGTTGAAGTGAAGGCCTTACCAGTCAAAATACAGGAGTAGCCTATTTGTGATATATGTTTGCTGCCACTTTGGCACTATGGTACTGATTCCAACGTCTAACACGCGTTTATTCTCTCGTAATACCTGCAGAATTTCTAATAAATGCGTACAAAAAACATTTTGTTTTGATAAAAGTAAATGTCAATCTATAGATGAAATAAATCAGAACACGCCGGTTTCATCAGCTTCGCAATTTAAAGAACCACGTTTAAAAAAGAAGGTTATTTTTGAGAATGAGACGACTTCAGCAAATTTTTATCAAAGAGCATCTTTCAAAACATATCTCGAAACCATCAGGTCTAACCCTTCTGACTTGCCAACCAATAGCGAACCTCGAATGCTTGTCGAATCAGAACACGGCAGGTGTGCGATTACAAAGAGGCAAACCCAGGACTGCGAGATCGATCCTTGCTACACTGCACATGAATTGAGAAAGTGCATGAAGCACGCAAAAAAGTTTTCGTTTTTTTGATATGTGGCTGCACAACTGCCGTCGGGATATATACAACTACCGTAGGGCAGAACAGATACAGGCTTGATTGAACAGTTATTCTCATTCCTGCTGAACTGCCAATTATTGACGAATCTCGAATGCGTCATGGTATATTATGCAGGTGCTGTTGTGTTAGTGCACAATCGCACACCCAAGGTTGCCACATCAAAAACCGGAACGAGTAACTAGTGATGCATAAAAACTCGGCTAAATCAAGAAAGCTGAAATGGAACAGCTTTGAAATTCAGCTCAGAAAATCAATACGACGTGTATAATTGCCTTTCGAGCCTTCTTTATGGTTATCCCTTGGTCACACAATCTAGAAAATTCTCGCCACGTCAAAACCTATCAGTTTGTTTGGTTGTGCGCGCCACATCACCTAGCACGCCCGGAGTATACGCCCCTGATGCCTTCTTGATTGTTCTTGTCTAGAAAAATTCGACGTGAAAAAAATACGCTTGACTAAAGCATGAATTGTTGGAAGCAACGCATTTTAGACGCTCTCTGTGGCAAAGCTGGCCGGTAAAAGTCCAAACCACGCGAGAGACAGTTTTTTTCTGTTTTATATTTGATTACTTTGACAATCAAATTTAGTCACATGTGGATACGTGGTTGGTAAACTTGAAAATTCGTTAATTTTTTACAGAATATTAAGAAACAACTTTGAGAAAACTTGTTTCCACAGATGAATGTCAGCTGGAAGAAAATTCGATAGAATTGCAGATGTGGAAAATAAATTTTCAAAAATGGAAGCAAGAATTCCGGGAATGGCAAAACAACAATTATATCTGTGGATAGGAAACACAATTTCTGGAAACAGCTTGTATTATAGTACTGAAAAAAAACTTGTTCAAATATTTCTTCATGGCTGAAGACGTCTGTAAAATTATGCCTACAAGTGAAATGCGTGCTCTACATCAGAACAAAGATTCCTGTAAATATATGCGGATTATTCTGAAGTTAGCTAAAAATTATGAATGAAACGTTCACAGCGTGTGCTTCATATTTTTATGAGACAATTAGAGTTTTAGTACCATTAAAGACACAATTAATGTTTTTTTCTTATTGTGAAAAGTGTTCAACGTACTGTAGATATCAAATAATAGAAAGTTACCAATTTTACAAAGCTTTTTATTAGTTAATTTGGTTCATTTTTTTTTCCTGAAGTGGAGTAAAACACTTGCGTTTTTATTGACGAATATGTCAAAATTCATATAACCTAAATAGTGAATTGCTTAAGAAAAAATCACAAACAATAGATTTAAATGTTCCAAGCAGATTCGTTTTGATATATTAAGGGATTTGGTGACGGTCAAGGGTGGCCAAACTGCGTCTAGCGAGCCGCAGGCAGCTCTTCGAACATTTGCATGCGGCTCTTTGAGCTTTCCGAAAATTTATAAATTTGTTTTTTATTTTTTATTTTAATTGCAAAGTGTAGACATATTGTAAAATGGTACTGTGGCAGCTAGCCTGCCGTACAGTATTACTTTTGCAAGTCGTTCCAAAAAGAATTTTGATGTCACAGAAGCGTAGATTGCAAATAAAATCGTGTTTTTAGATTTTTATGTTGCGGCTCTTTGTAACTTGGGTTTTACAATATGCGGCTCATAGATAGAGCAGGTTTGGCCACCTCTGGATTAGAAGTGGGCCAGTTACATTACTTGGAAAATCCAAACAAGCAACACGAACTGATTAGATAGATACATGTTTATTGTTCATAATGTTTTCAAAGCACATCATGCACGTGCATATATGAGTTAGTGTTATTTCACCATATCTATTGTCATCGCGACATCTCCTGTATCATTGTTTTNTTTTGGGGAAATGTAAACTCGATAAAATGTATGATAAAATACGCGATGGCCTATAATATTGCAACAGCGCTCGATATTTAAANCAAAGAAATGGAATAAAACAAAGGTGAGATGGCAAATAAGAAAATTTTGTGCGAACGGCAAAATTTCTTTCACTGTATATGTTATTCTGAACGTCATCTTTTACAGTTTTAAATTGAAAATAAAATTTTTTTGGCTGATCTGCTTCACTTCATTACGTAGGAAAAATTCCGTCCGACAGGTTTTGTTCTCAACTGAAAGTTTCAAAAGCGTGTGTTGTAGTCTTCAGCTCCAACATTCCAACATAAATGTCAAAATATTTACGCACCATGGGAAATTTTTCCGAGCGTGAAAACGTCGACATTTTACTTATTCTTTTCAGGTTGGTGACTATGCAATGCAAAGCGCCGTTCACGAAAAGCTTTACACTTTCTGCAGCACAAACAGAAGTCCCCGTGTTAAGACCAGAGCCAGTGGAATTGAGGCTACCCCGTACATCCCGACCGGGGTCCTTGGTAAAAAGGGCCTTAAAATATGACTGAGGACCTTTGTAAGGGCATATAGACACACCAGAAGTTATTTCACACGTTTCTATTTTTGAAATCCATGTTTATGCAATCTTCCATTACCCATAGCTTCCCGTTATTTAAGCTTCTCATTGCGAAGTGCATTGTGCATAGCTTCGCTGTCAGCATTTGTCTTGGTAAGCAGTTGTGCAGGCAATATTACTGAATCCAGGTTGATTGTAAGCATTTTAAATATAATCTAGTGCGTAATTATTCAGGAAATTATTTTGGAGATCTGCGTAGTATCCTTTCACTGTTCAAGAATAAACTAGCCGGTTTCCAAGGTATGCAGTCAGGTAAAATCGTATTCGTAGCCCGCGCCTGTAATATCCATAGTATCTTGCATCTGAGCTGTCTAGTGGAAACTTAACACTGTTACACCAACGAGAAATCCAGTTATTTAACCAACAGCACGGTATCTTTCACGATAGTACACTTATTTTAGCAAATGATCGGTTCACAGCAGTGTTAAGAGGCATTTGTCACAAGATGGCGCTAATTGTATTCACACTGTCAAAATTAACATTGTGTGTTAGTCTACAAATATTTCCCTGTTTTTCAACGATATTCCATTGAGAGGTAAGGCTTTTTACTTATTTTTGAGTTAGAAATACACACAAATATTATATTCTTTGCGTGGTATGACTTTTATCATCGTCGTGTTTGTCTCTATGTGGTCTTGTAATGCAAGGTTCACTGCTATTATGTTGGTTAGGGAAATCGCAGCCTAACCGCTGGTTAGATCAATCAAATCTTTTGTTCTTCTGGTATAAATTAGAGAAAACAGCCTGACGTGAAATCATAGTGTTCCTTAAAAGGTGAATTTATGATAGCCAGTCCTTTGAAACAGTAAAGTTAACGAATACTCCCGGCACTTATGCAATTAAATTTTATTTGATTAATAATTTCAAGTACGTTTACGCTATGGTAGTTTCCTGTTTTGGCTGTATGCTTTTAAACTACTATACCTCTAAAATTTGATTGACAGTACTGCTATAAATGTTGAACTCTTTGGTCTCGTCGCTGATTTTCAAAAGCGCTTTTTTCATTTATGCGCAGCTTTTGCTATTATTGCTGTTTATCGCTAATTCGTACCCATTTTTGGTTTTCCTTTAAAAATAACCTTTCGTATGATAAGTTCAAACGTTGGGATGTTTTCCTAATAAATTCACACCAGAAGAGCAAAAACGTTGACTGAAGAATGCCTGCTGGTAAACACGCAATATGTTCGTTAGTTCTTCCTATTTAATACTTTAGATACATTATGCAGCCATTCTTATGCCATCCGGTATGCGTATGCACTGAAACATGCTATTACAAGCATTTGTTTCAAAAAAGTCCATGTTTCTGTTCATATAACTATTATGTGCTAATATGTTAAATGCAGTATATTGTATATTAGGGATCCCGAAGTCCACGTTTAGAAGGGGCCCCAAAGCACCTTCAGCACCGGCCCTGGTCACGGCAACAGTCACAAAAATGCGCTTCTATGGCAGCATTGCTACTTTTCACACAGTATAGAACTCCGTGGCTCAGCGCTGTCAGCCCTCACTGTCTCGCTGCATTGCCTGCCAGGATGGCTGCGTTCAACAGTAACATGCGGCAAAACGCCTAATACCGTAACTACAAGTTAACCCAGTGGTTTGCAAAGTTTTTTTCATATTCCCCACTGACAAACCCAAACAATGTCAATTCCTCGCCAACAAAAATCAGAAAAAAGTTAATTGGAAAATTTTCACACTATCTACTGTGAAGAAAAAATAGGGCAGGAGTCTCAAACAGGCGGCCCGCATGTGACCCACGAGTACATTTTGTGCGACCCACAATCCTTCTTGGAAATTTTCACATAATAAACATATACGTTATTTATTTTATTCACCATGTTTAAAAGTACTGGCCCAGCGAGTCAACAAGTTTCTTTTAAACGAGCATAAAGATGGCTAGAAAAGATTTGCTTATAACTCACGTTACCTTTGGCAGGAAATAAGATGTAAAACTGTTTCCACTAAGGTTCAGATACCGCCATTGTTACGTCAGCGTCATCAGGCAGCCCACCGGTTACTATGCAAGTCTTTATTCGGCTGCCGGACAAATTGAGTTTGAGATTCTGCAATAAAGTATTGAAGATTATGAACAAACAAACTATTTTATAACGTCAGTCACTGCAGTTAAGACAACTTGTCCTTGCATACTGTAGACATTACCATCTAATAAACCAACCTCATTGTATAGCTTGTTATGTGTTAAATAAAAAAATAATAAAAACGGAAGTTTTTTTTCACCCACAGTTTGTCCTCTCCAATTCCTCCCAGGAATAAATTTCCTCTCAGGAATTAAAAATTCCTCCTTTAGTGAGGTGAGTGGCACCCGTTGGAGAACCACTGAGCAAACCTTTGAAAATTTCTTGCTATTTCTGTGTTACCCAATAATGACCAACAGCAGAACAATCCGCGCGCAAGTTTCGCAACCCACCTCTGCAGGCAAAGTGCCGGAGATGAGTGAACTACAAACTCATCACTGCATCACACCAGAACAGTGAACCTGGCTCTTGTGCAGTGTGAGTGTCGTACCAACAAATAAACTGTGATTGCAAGAATGTAATCAATCAATCAGAGTTAAGTTGCTGACTCAACATTTTGGTTCTAATCCCGATTTCCAGGGGTGTGCGATTGCCCGTTTTGCCCGCCCCCTGCGGACACCCGTGCTTCCCACTTTCTTTCTCTGCAACCAGATCAAGTCGGCGTTGAAAGTGAGTCTCTCAACGTTGCAAAAACGCTTGAATATAGCATGACGAAGAGCGTCTGAATAAATGCCAGCCTTGGTTGTTCATAGGGCCACAGTTTCAAAGACTTAACCTTAGCTTACTTAGCAACACATTTCGAAAGAAGTAACAATTATGCTTGCCGGATGAATTTATTGATTAAGGTCTGCAAAGTTTTTCTCTATTTTAAACAAAAACATTTCCAAAAAAACTTATTTGTCAAGTTTTGTTTTAGTTTTAATGGAGTATAACAACTTTGTATGAATCGCAGCTTTCTTTACAATAAATCCCTGTTGCTATGATTTGGCGTCTTAATTTTACACCAATATTCATTTCATATCAGCACAAAATCCGACCGAAAAAAACTGTTTGTTGAAACTGGCTTTCACTGCAATAGGACTTTTAACTCCTCGTTTTAATGCAGTTATCATCATAGGTGGCGGAACCGAAGGGGCGCGTGGGCCTAGGCCTCCCCATTTTTGTTTCTGTGGGGGCCTGCCCCCCCCCCACTTTTAAATTTTAAATTTTTCCTAAATATCGTAAGTTTAAGTAACACAATCAGTATTGGGTTCAGTGTTAAAGTAAATCGTTTAATGAAAAAAATGTTGCAGAATTTTGGCAGTATTTTGTGGATATTATTTNTAATATATTNTTTGAAAATTGGGAGTGAATTTGGCAGGATTTCGTAATTGTTTGGCGGAATACACCGTGCACAGTCTGTCACCCTGCTGTGGNTTGATTACCGTATTGATGTTGTTGAACAGTGTTGCCAGATGGTGCAATACAACACAATTTTTTACAAAAATGGTGTAATTTTACATGCTTGTGTGTATGGGTGTCGGAACGTCGGACGGAATTTTTCGAGGGGGGGCACCAGTGGATTTTTCCAAAAGTTTTTCTAGGGGTGGCCAAAAGTGGTGAAATTTCTTTTTCCCACTCGAAACTAAGAAAACAGCCTTTTTTGCTGAAATTTTCAAATTCCTGCCCCTCTTCCAACACCCATGCTTGTGTGCACGAAACGTTCGTTCCACACAATTGGAAAATTGGGTAATTCCAAGCATTTTACCACCATTCTAAATAATGAAATTTTACTGAATCTTATACGCAAAATGAAATATTTGACAGATCAATTTCAGTTGTGTTTTTGTTTTTGGATTGGCAACACCAAATAGCTATATTTTACTTCTGCATTGGCAACACAGTTGGCATCCTTACGAAGAACTTGCTAGTTGCCACGTATGTTTTGTCTTACTTCGCATTCCGGTATCTAATGCAGTTGTAGAATGAATATTCAGTCATGATACCTCTTCGTTCAAGATGTGAAAAAGTTTTGATTTTGAATGTGGTTAAGACAGATATCAATGTTGTGTCATTTTTGCCTTTTTTTAAGCTGTGTTCTTGGTGTTTTTAACAGCCCAGTGGCTACTCCGGCGCATGGGGGCTCCTCGAGCCTTGCCCGAGTCTTCGATTGCGATTTGTATCGGAGAACGCGAGCTTGCTCGCTCGCTTTCTATGTTTGTGCAACCACTCACGGTCCCACTTCACTAAGTTGTTAACTCGGGCTCTTTTGTTTGGGCCTTGTCACTGTTCATATATTTTCCTTCCATGTCTGACCTTTCGCGTTCATGTTGCAGGTGACCTGAATAACACAATATCGTTGGTAGTAGGCGTTCTCACGACTTCGTTCGCTCACGCTTTACTCGAGACGGGTTCATCCATTAGAGTCCGAGCTGTGCTATCCAGTTAAGTATTTTTTAAAACATGATTCATATCGGACTAAATGTTTTTTTGAAGCAATGGATTTGTATACTATAGGGCATTGGATTTGAAGTTCAATCCAGTGGAAAGTTCCCATTTAGAGATAAATTTCAAACGAACGATAAATTGTTCAACAACTCGAGCTAACATGGATAAGCCTAGTAAGCGGAGGATTTACTGGCGTTATCATTGCTCTGTGACCTACGTTACTCGACAATGGAGAAGTTATCATTATAATTTCTCATTTATTGTTACATAACATAACGTCACTGACAGGGCAACGATAACGCCAGCCAGAATGAAAGCAAATGGAAATTTCAGTGACGCAAGCGTCGAACGGTTTTATACAGTTAGAATAAATCGTATGATGAGCCCGAGTGACGGTAATGACCTGGGTCACCCCTGTAACAGCCTATTTGAATTTCAGGTGGTTCACCGATACGTTTTCATAGTGGTGCAATTTTGTCTAAAATAGTGTAATTTAGATTTTTGACCTTCATAGGTTGCATATGTCATAACGTCATATTTCAATGCTTGTGACATCACTGTTGTCAATTCAAACCAAAAAAATTTGCTATAATTTTTTGGCATGCACTTGTGCCCTCCCACTTTGAAAAAGGTTCCGTCACCCATGATAATATGCATATTATGTCAACAAACTTCGCCAAAACGTTGGATTGGAAACATGAATATGACGTCAATTGTGACGTCACAAACAACGCACATCAAATACAAATGACCACCTTATGGCACTGAGTGAACACCCCGCCATGAAAATTTTCTGCGTACGCCACGGTATATTCGTCCAACTGGGAGGAGGCAAAATCACCGAATATGGCACGATGTTTCTATACTTTCATGACAATTTCCTACCTACTGAAAACGCCTCTGAGGGCAAGGCAGATTTATAGAATACATACTCTGTGAAGAGAACAAGTTTTTGTTATTTGGAAATAGAAACATGTCCCGTGGACAGCCCAGTTGATTTCTACGTGACAGGAATCAGCCCGAGAAAATTTAAGAAAGCTGGGAAATTGAAGCTTACTGATTTTCGTGTAAATTGCTTGCTTTGCTTGCTCTGTGGCCCAGCTGACTCGACAAACTGATGGTCTTTCAACTGGATTACGCAGTGATGCATTTTTTAATGTCGTGAAAACGGAATAACAAAATCTTTTTTTCGCTGAATTTTATTCGTTTGGAAAATACACCCCAATCGTTGCAGAATTTCACACAATGTTTTTCCTTTGGAAGAAGGTTTTGACAAAGTCGCATTGTGCGTAAAGATAGACCCAAATCACTGTTATTGAGTCTTCTATTCTTCGTGGTAAGAAACTTAGGCCTACAAACTGCGGGTCCAGCGCCGTCGCTAGAAAGTCATCAATAGCGTGGCTTTTCGTGTGTGCAGGGCGGCTTGACATTCTGAAAATTTGTTAAAAACTCCACTGATTGATATTGTTGGAGCTTTGTTTGGGGGGACTAAGCCCACCAAACCTTCCCGTGTCGACGAGACTGTGCGGGTCTGGAATCGTAATGGCAGTTTCTGTGCCATTGCGAGCTATGGACAGTCTTTGTTGCCTTGACAGCTCGTTCTGCAATCATGGGGACAAGAAATCAAACAGCACTGAGCAAGCTTGTTGCGTGCTGATCCTCACATCGATTTCTTTACCAACTCAGAAAACTTGGCAGTGGCTACGTCATTTACTCCGAACTGTCTTGCTCCTTGCACAATGAACAAGCCCACTGCATTTTCCGCGTATTTCTCAACCAGTGGCAGAAATAGAGGTCTGAGCCAACGGGCAAAAATTTAGTTGAACGGAGCCCAGTGGCCACCGGAGGGGAAGAAAAAAGTGGAGAACTGATAGTGAATCCGGATATGGAGGTCTATACTGGAACCCAAAATCATCGGAAAACACTACAAAAGACGCAAAAACTTAACCTTCTGAAAACCAAAAGAGTACTAATATCGAAATATAAAGTAAGTGGGGGCACAGTTTTTATATTTAGCTTTCCAGGGGGCGGTTTGCCCCCTTACCCCCCTCGTCAGTTACGTTTTCTTAGGACAAATGAGTGGCAGAAAAAGGTGTTAACGCTTATGCCTCCAAGTCGCATGCGTTCTGCAAGATATAGAAGCTAATAACTGAAGACAAACAATGCTCTTTGCTTGCATTACCAAACTTGTAATGTCAAAGTATCGTTATCAGTTTGAAGAAGTAAAATGATTTATTGATAGTAAGAATTTTTTTATGACAAACAGTTTGGAAAAAGAACTTGCAGTGATTATGAAAATAACGCCCAAAGTAAATGATGTAAACGACATTTTTGCAGATATTTCGATTACTCCTGCTACCATCATCAGTGCAATTGCAACTTGCAGTTACATCTGTACGATCTAGCTTTTAGATTTAAACGAAATCATGTCTTTTTCTGTAGGTTATATTAAGAAAGTTTCAAAAAGACAAGGCACAGACTTGTCATTTTTCGATATTTATAATTGAAATTTGATGTTGAAACCTGAAAAGTTTGATGTTGAAATGACAGAGACCAGTGGCATCACAGGGAATGAGTGATGCCTCGTTTAAATTGCAGTAGCAGTCTGGAAGAGCAAGTATTACTCTTGCAATATTTGCTCTTCCGGACTGCTTCTACAATTTATTCGCGGTACCTTTCAACAAAGTAGCCTACTCATGTTTTTATGTTTTAGCTGCTTGTGAGACATGTTACGCTCGAGGGCTGAAGCGAATGCAACTTGCCGCCGACTACTCCCTGCACAATCGAACTGTCAGCATCTCTGGCCCCTTTCTTGATTATGATCCGATAATAATAACCGAAGTTAATGTTGGAAGATAAATAATACTCTTTGATGCATCATCAAATATGTAATGCAAACGTTTCCGTTTCAGTTTGAAGGAATGCGTGACTTCTGGACTGACACACGTATGGTTTTTAGTTATAAACACAAAATTTAGTAAGTGCTGAAATGCAGTGCAAAAGTTTAGTGCCGTCCAGTAGCTAAAATTCGTTGATGCTGGGCGGCAAAATTTTACAACTGGGCGGTATTTTTGCTGCCCAGTTACCTACTTATTTTAGGCCATGGTGTACTGTAGATAGAGGTGTTTGAGGGATTATGAAACATTGCATAAAATTGTTTAAACATGCTGACAAAAGTTAATGACGTCACATTTCAATGCTTGTGACGTAACAATTGCCAATTCAAACCACAGAATTTCTCTATAGTTTTTTGACTTGCACTTGTGCCCCCCCACTTTGAAAAAGATTCCTCCACCCGTGGTTATCACAGCATCATGTTTATCACACAACTGATCAGTTTTTAGATGAAAATGATCAACAGTGTTCGTAACGCCTGTCGCTTTATTTACACAATAGCTCTGCAATAACACCTTGAGTCAAGCGTTTCGAGTCATGCTTCACATAAATCATCAGTTCGAGCATTTCGAGTCTACAGATATAGTATTGTAGAGATTTCCAGTTTTTCCCACAATAAATAAGTCTGCAGCAGTAGTAAACATAACTTTTCCATGCCCACGCCATCGAATTGGTGTAAAACCGAAACAGGAAACCGTTTGAAATGCAGACGGTACTGCGTCAGTTGTGTAGGATCTGGGGATGCTAGAGTTGAAAGCACACCCCCAAAGGTTTTGATTTCTCAAAAATTTGGGCAAAAACTCAGACAATTCCTGCAAAGAAGCTTCAACACTTTTAACAGTATTAATTACATTATATTGACTTGTTATTAAGTGTACCAAAAAAAGCTTATTTTGCCACAGAAAGCACATTAAATTATATAAAATCAACAAATATTTTCTAGTAACTTCGTGTTTTAGTTTGTTAGAGTTGATATGTAACTGACTCACTTGAAAGTTTTGGCAAAAAAAGGCATTTCATTTGTATGCTTTGTCAATTGTAGGCTACAATGAGGTAATCGAGCATACTGCAGGGCACCTAGACATATTAGTAGAGTACATGCCAGACTAGCATAGAAAAGCTTTTGTTTTTAATTTTAACTACAGTGATTGGATTAACACATTTTGCTATGAAGTTTCTCACATGTTGCATATGTGTGCAGTTGAACAGACAATGTTGTGATGCTCACGTCATATGTATAATGTGTATATAATGTATAATGTAATATATAATGTGATACAATGTCTATCCAAGGGAATCCTTTTCCAGCAAACAATCAGACACTAAGACCTTACAGAGTAGGTCAATAGATCTTCAGACACTAAGATGGTAGAGAATTTCGCCTACTAAGCAGACAACATCACCTCTGCGTAGTGCATGAAATATAAAATAGACCAAAACTTACAAACAGTGAAGCTAGCCATTAAAAGAATCTAATTCAAAAATTGCAACCTCAGCTGCCCACTTCACATAAGAAGGAAAAGGCCACAGTAAGAACAACTAAGCAAAACAAACTACCAAATGTACAGTGACGTAAGAAACAAAAGCAACAGCCAAGTAGTTACAGGATGCGATAAACCGCAGTGTTGCCAGTTGGGCGTTTTTTCCGCGCAATTGAGCCGTTTTTTGTTGCGTTGCGAGAAATTTTTGACAGTTGCGGGTTGCGGTGTTTGGGCTAGTTTTATTAATGTGGGTGCGTTTTTTTGGACTGCATTTTCGAAATATTTTGCTATGAAAGAGCATAGTTTGTATCAGTGTTGCTGAGATGTTGAGGTTCGTTTTGACTTTAGATTGCCGGTTTTTCTCGTTCGTTTCTCTTCTCATCAAGTTGGAGTAAGTATGATCAAACCTCGAGATCACGTGATCATATGTGTGCGTGATCGCATGGTCAACTGTTGGCCTCATTCTGACTTTAGATTGTGCTTTATGGAATAGGACGTGGTGTTGCTGTGGTCATATCATAGGCCTATAGTCACAGCAGTTGGCAATTGACAGCACTAGTAAAGTTTATATGTATGCAAGACGTAAAGTAACAATTTTCTTGTTCCTTTGAGCGATTTGTTCTAACCACTGCTTGACCGCACTATGTCTCGGGGCAGGTGTTGAGCAGTCATTCGATTGTCTCATCGTCCAGAACCGTCAGGCCATGCAGTCCGTGAGGACGTCGATGGATGGGACATTGAAAGAAAACATGGTCGACGGTTTGTTCTTCTACACCACACTCAGGCCGCAGAGGAGGCCATACCCCATCTGTACAAACATGAGCGGAAACGCCAGACGCCGGTGCGGAGGCGGTTAAGTCGGACACAGGCTCTTCTTGGGAGGGTAGCTCCGGGTGGGTGCCGGTGTCGGGGATGAAAATGCGCAGTCTTGTGGGGCTGACCGCCCACTCCGAATTCCATTGGTGAGTCACAATAGTAAGTTGCCAAAGCAAAAACAGCCACAACACTACCAGACGTTATGTTTGTTTGTGTGAAAGAAGTTTAATGTTTGATACGATTCAATCAGATAATAGGCTAAGCACATGCAATGCAAAAATCAATCATGGAATAAAGTAATAGGCAGAACGTATAGTAAATGAAAATACAATGGTAAATGAACTGATCAACGTAAAAAAAGATTTTTTCACATAGGCTTGGTGGAAGACCATCCATGAAGCGATTGAGGTCATCTCGTCAACCAAGACCAACCCTGTTTGAAACATTTTGATAAACAGTTGAAACTAAAATGAGCGAGAACAACAAACAAGCAAAAAATATACGTGAAAACGACAACTCAAATCTTCAAATTCCTAAAATCAGTACAGGCAGCATTATGATTCCCATGGAGTGAAATGTTAAGTGAACATGTGCAGTTATATGTCATTTTAATGTAATAGGTATTTCATGCATTTCCTTAAGAGTCTGGCGTTAAAGGCCACATTTATTTCGACCAATAAATAAAGAGAACATTGCCCAGAATGAAGAGTTGGCTTTTGGAAAAATAGTTGTTAGAAGTGGATGATCTTGTGGGCTGGTCTTCACCTGTTGCAGTGCATTGCCGCTTATTTGCAGGGTACAATGACTTGGATTTCTGGAGTGACATAATAACTCGATCTTTTTCATGGTGTTTTTCATTACCACTTGGTCGCACGCTGCTGCAAACCGATCAAGCGCATGTTGGAGACCCTGATAAGATGATGCTTACAGCATTGATTGGTCAGCAAAAAGTAAACGGATGATCTTGCACTTTCCAACAGTGAAACTTAATAGACCATCGTCGATGTGGCTGTAAATGTCTTTCCAGTTCATATACTGTAGAATGTGGAAAGGAGTGGTGACAGCACACACCGCTCGGAGTACAACACTCACGGTAAACGGTTGTGATTCGACTCCGCCGACAGCGACACGAAGCTCTGAGCAGAAATACAGTGACTTGACGGCCAGTAACCAGCCGCCGTCAACACTGTACTGTCGTAACACTCACAAATGTTTTTCACGAGGAACCCCGTCTTACGTTTTCTCGAGATCAACAAAAATTCGTAGACACAGTCCCGTCGCTACGGGGTTTTGGGGGCTTAGCCCCCCCAAAAAAATCTCCAAGCCTCCCCAAATTAAAACATGAAACACCACAAATCAGTTGCGTTTTTGTCAATTTTAGGGTGTCAAGTACCCAGCAGCAAACCCAAAGCCTCGTCGCAGAAAAGCAAAGCCCCCTATTGAAAACTTTCTGGCGACGGTTCTGCGTAGACATCATTGGCATACTCGCAAAATTTCTAGAAATTTTGCTGGAGAGTGAAAATGTGGTCTGCAGAGCTATAGCCAAAAAGTAAACCGACTGGGTATCTTCCAGCGTTGATTCAATTTTTTGCGGAATCTTTTTTCGAGGCACAATTAAAATTGTATTATGATGTTTCAATCACAATTCCGTGGAGGGTTAACGTTTTCATCAATGATTCCCATTACCTTGCCGGTGACAAAAGTTAGAATTTTGTTGTACTAATGGATTAAAAAAGGACTTCAAGCGGTTACCATATAATGACTGGTCAACCAACAAACCTGTGTGTACTTCGGCGACAAATATTTCTTGACTTTACTGAAGAGCCGTGGTCATATCAGACTGTGGCATTGTTTTCGCAAATGCACAACTGTTTTCACACTTTGTGTAGACTGAGTGGGTCAGACATACGCAAGATTGTTTAGAGGGCATTTGTAACCTTCCCCAATTTACTATATTGTGTTTATCATATTTGTCAATCATACCGTTACCTCTAAATAGCTCGTTAAAAACCTAATCGTTTCTGGGAAGCACGCTTGGTGGCAGTAGCGTACAAAACTGCCGCCGCAGTTGCATTACATGGCGTTTAATGACACAAAAGCCAAATAATTTTCAAACGCGTTGAGAGACTCTACTGTTTACGTTTATCAGCTGCATACGTCAATTAGTCGCTCAAGAATTGGTGGACAACAGGATCTACGTCCTATATGCGCATACGTTTTGCAGAGGGCCTACTTCAGAAGTCGGTGTCGCAGAACAAAGTCATTATTTGGCTTGGATTGAACGTGTGTTGGCAGGCCCGCAACCGGGCAATTGCCCCAAAAAGTTTCAAAAAAATTTTGAATGCGCCAAAAACTTGTTAACTGTTGTGGAAAGCACCTAAGCAACAAGTGGTAATCATTTTCCTCCCCCCAAGCATTTCAGTTGCGTGCGACCCTGTGTGTTGGTGCACACCAGTAGCGTGTAAATACACAAAGCATAATGGTAATGGCGACCACGATGATTTCTTGCTGAATTGTTATATTGGCTGCAGAAAGCGTACTGCAGGTTCTGTACTTATAGCAGCGATATTTTCGCAGTCGCTTTGACAGGAAAATGTTACGAGCAAATGGGAGTTTTAATTCAAAGCAGAAGCTTGCAACTTCATTAAAAACAATTTTTAAAACTGGTCAATTCAATGAAAGCAGACTTTTATTTGCCGGCTTAAATCTGAAGGCTATTGTTCAAAGAAAAGACAAATGCACATCGATGGATGGTGCGTTTAAAAACAAGGAGCATTAAATATGTGATATTTGGAAAGCCACAACAGTGACCCACACCAAGCGAATTGATGGCAATTTATTGCGTAAGGAAACTAGTTGTTTCGTGTGTTACACATCTTCAGTCCTGCGCAAAAGTCGACATATGAAACAAAAAGAAAAATTACGCACTGTTGCTCAGATTAAAACTCAAGATTGCAAAAATTGAAGATTACAAAATTTTTCACAATTGTAACTCCTCCACTAAACACAGCCACAACACTGTTCAACGAACCCAGATCGCAACGGCCATTAGGCACTTCTGACTGACAAAACATA
>JGI24158J21664_10001958_pt1 | contig 24221 bp, 15 predicted proteins | sample Ectturendosymbi3_FD_21664 | JGI IMG/M metagenome (IMG submission 21664) | reverse complement strand
TTATTCTAAACTACACGACGCCACTAGTCATTACAGGGTTTGAACAGCTCTCTAGCTCAATCTGCTGCCGAGTTATAGCTGGCCAAAGTTTTCCCTGAAAGAGAAAAATATGCCTTTTTTTGAACCGTTTGAATTTTGCCAAAAACTGGGTTTTTAACCCATAATTTCGGCTACGGATATGTTAGCGGGTCAATCAACGGCTCTATAGATGCGGATTTTGGTTTAGTTTTCAAGAAAACTTTGATTCAAAAGAATGGGTCAATGGGTTAGGGCCCAAGGCCAGGTAAAGGTGACCAAAAATTTGAAAACATGCCCTCATTGTGATGTCACCTCCAGAAAACACCAAACCGAAAACGAAAAACGTTTTTTTTCGATGTCAACTAGAAGACTTGCTGAATCCGTAGAGGTTTGAACAGCTCTCTAGCTCTAGCGGCTGGCAATTTTTGGCCAAAAAAAGGCCAGCCAATCGCGGCCGTTTAAGGGTTAAGTTGATTACTTCAATGGTTAAACGATACAGTGTCGTTTTGTTGACATTGCAATGGCTATGATATTCCACGACAAATTTGTTGACTAAAATGTCTTATTTTTAAATACTAATTGCCAGATTTAGAGTTGGATTTTATAGATTCTTTTCACCTAGTAAGTTGTTTTAAAGTTATGAATCTTTAAGCTGTTATATGTCTGTGGGGAAGAAGTTGAAGAAGTATGCTTGTTAACACCTTCAGTGCTGATTGGCGTATATATGCGTCATATGTTCAAATGCACAGGGTGCTGAATAATGCATACGTGCGACATTCAATCAAATACACTAGATGTGGATTGACATACATAATTGCCAACGTGCTAACTTTTCTCATAATTGTTTGTTTGCAACGAAAATTTCCACAAATGTTCTTTAATCCTGAAAATTTCATACAAATTGACCAAAAACATTTTGAGTTATTAAGTTTGGTAGCAAACCATCTTGCTAAACCTAGGCTACAAGACTTTTTCAAACATTTTAGGTGTGAACAATTATTATGTCACACACTGTAATATTTTTTGTACTCATTGGTTGCAATGAAAATTTACAATAATGTTCTCCAAAACCTACCTGCATAATCCTTAAAAATTTTAGGTTATATGAGCAAGAACATTTTTAGTAATGTGGTTTGTTATCCAGCAACATTTTGCTAGGCTACAAGACTTTGCAAAACACTCACACATGCAACAACTGTCAGGACTCAAGGATAATTTTAAAAAAATCGTATTCGTGGACAGAAAATTTCTGGATATAATCTTCATACCTATGCCCATCATCCCTAAAAATTTGACTGTTTCGTAACTACAGAGCACAGATGCACATAGGCTACAAAACTTTATCCTATTCATCATGGTTGAGCAGTTGTTGCGTAAAGCACCATAACTTTTTCAAACTTAAGTTTTTGCAACCAAAATTTAGAAGAATTATCTTTGGATTGTTATGCATTTTGCCTGAAAATTTGAATTCAATGCATCAAGAACTTTCCGAGTTAATAATTTTTTAATCGAGCAACCAGACTGTGTTCCCAGCACATCGAACTAATTGTTTGTGTGCATGGCTAGCAACGTGCTAATTTAGATTCAGTAGTTGTTGAGTAGAGTGCAATAACTTTTAACATGCGTGGTCTTTTGCCACCAAATTTCAGATGAATGTTCTTTGTGTGAAAATGCATCTTACCTGAAAATTTGAAGTCAATCGGGCAAGTACCTTTTGAGTTACTCAATTTTGAGTATAGCTGTTGGATGAAAACAACCTAAAAACTGTCCCGCACCAGCTGAATAATTGCGTGGAATTCACACTGCACAGAAGGTGTTAAAGATACTTTTACACTGCATGTGTTTGTGGACTGACTATTAAATGACCATGTAATTCTATGCTGACAAAATGGCGCTAATTCTTGCAATGGTTTCATTGTAGTACCACCCATGTCAGTGCATATATTGTGTAAGGAATAGCACTATAAGCAGCTTATGTACAATTTTTGTGACATAGTCTTTTACTTCAGGTATCCTTTTACTGCATTGTTAAATATGTTATAAAATATCAACTGATATAGTTATTTTTCTTGTCTTTGTGCAAAGAACTCTGTTGGCAGGTATTGATCTACTTTCACAAAACATTGTGCAATGAAACGATCGTCAAATGGAAATCCTATAAAGTCATCAGCTACAAGTGCTACACCCTTGCAGCCATCAGTTTTGGGATCTTATACTGCAATTACCAGTGAATTGATTTGTCCCATATGTTTGAACTTGATTGAGGAAGCATATATGACTAAATGTGGCCATACATTTTGCTACGCTTGTCTTGTTCAGAGCTTGGAGCTCAGTAACAAATGCACAAAATGTAACACTGTGCTGAAAAGTAAAGATGAAATATTTCCTAACTTTTTATTAAACAGCTTGATTCAAAAACAAAGGATAAAAATGAACAAAGTTTTGCAAAACACCCAGAATTTCACTTCAGACAGTCGAATTTGGGAATGGCAATCATACCTGACCATGGAAGATGGTGATCTACATGTTGAAGATATTGACTGCATGTTACGTCTTCTGCAACAAAAGAGGAAGCAGTTGGTGACTGAGAGCACTGCAGCCCATAATCAAATTTTGCTAGAGTTCTTGTATGAATTACGCAAACAGAAGCAAGAAGCATTGGAAAAAATTAGTGCTGAAATTTCATTGGTAGATTCAGATATATCTTGTGTTAAGAAAACCCTAGAAGCAGACAACAAGACACTGCTTGATTCTGTGGTCCCAGATCATGCTGAATCTAATATAAAAATTGAGCAAATGGTTCCAAAGCCACAACACGCAGGTGAACCTAGCACCTCATCTGTTACTGAAAATGAGACATTTAATAACCTAAATAGCAAAAGCAAAATTTGTGAAAGTTCTTTTCATCAGACTTTAGCAAAGCGTAGATGTCATATGCATGAAAAGTTTGATGATTTGCAAGAATGCTATTTTAATACAAGAATAAGTGATGTTAGTCCTGTAGAAGATCGAAATGTTGAACTTCTGACGGACTTCAGTGAAAAATTGAAAAAGTTTACCCAGTTTTCAACTGTTCGGTCAGTTGCAACTTTGAGTTATGCTGGAGACAATTTGAATAATCAGTCAAGCATTGTATCAAGTATAGATTTTGACAAAGATTGCGATCATTTTGCTGTTGCTGGCGTCACCAAGAAAATCAAAGTTTATGACTATGAATCTGTGATAAACAATATGGTTGATGGTGCCAACTGCCCTATTATACAAATGGCCTGTACTTCTAAAATTTCCTGTATCAGCTGGAGTCATTATCATAAGTCAACTTTAGCTAGCAGTGATTATGAAGGTTCTGTGGTGATCTGGGATGCCTTCAAGGGTCAGAAAGTAAGAGTGCTACAGGAACATGAAAAGCGATGCTGGAGTGTTGATTTCAACACAGTTAATCCTCGCTTGTTGGCTTCAGGCTCTGATGATGCAAAAGTCAAACTTTGGTCAACTGGAACCCAACATTCTGTTAATAGCATTGAAGCTAAAGCAAATGTTTGTTGTGTTCAATTTAATCCACATTCTGCTTTTCAGCTTGCTTTTGGATGTGCTGACCATTTTGTGCACTATTATGACTTGCGCGCTTTGAAAAAACCTGTAGCTGTGTTTCGCGGCCACAAAAAAGCTGTCTCATATGCAAAATTTGTTGACAAAGATGAAATAGTCTCAGCATCAACAGATAGTGAACTTAAATTATGGAAAACTAATGCTAAGTCATGCATTAGGTCTTTTCGTGGCCACACAAATGATAAGAACTTTGTTGGTCTTGCAACAGATGGGGATTTTATAGCATGTGGCAGTGAAAACAACTCATTATACATTTATTATAAAGGTTTATCAAAGTCTTTGCTTGCATACAAGTTCAATGTGATAAAGAGTGTTATGGACAGACAGCAAAATGATGATGATGGCAATGAGTTTGTGAGTGCGGTTGCATGGAGAAACAACAGCAACATTGTAGCTGCTGCGAACAGCCAAGGCACTGTCAAAATACTTGAGTTGATTTGACAAAAAACAGTATCAGCAGCCACTATTGACAAGTTCATGCAATGAGATTATCAGATTTTCCTATTAATTCCATTGATAAAAGTTGTGGCCAGTTAGGTGCTCCAAGTTTGTCATTATGCATCTCAATTCTTGTTAATAAGAAAACCAAGCTGGTTATGTTGTGTTTTGCAGGGTGTGCCATTTGGTGCTTGTTTTTCTTGCACAATTGTCATGTTTATATGCATTCTTGACAAATTCATACATATTTCAGCATAAAGTAATTACTTCTCACTATTTTTTCTAATGTTTCTATAATATCTTTGGTTTATAACTGTTAGTGCTCTAGGTTGGAGGCATACTACTATTTGAAGTTGTAGTTTGTTTTGCAAACAATTGTGGGAAAGTGCCAGACTATGTAGCTGCGTCAGTGTCCTAAAAATCCATTCAAGACAGATTTGCCTTCACTGGTAGCTCTTCTGTTATACAGAATGCACAAGTGGCCAATAAACAGAACCTGAAATTAGTTCCTTTACCGTGTTTAAACAATTTGAGAAACTATTTAAAGTAAGTTCTAAAGCTTGGTTTTGTGAGCTAGTGCAGCGTGGTCCAACTATATTTTGACCTGTGGGCCATTTTACATAAACATGAAAACTTGTGGGCCACTTCTAACAGAATGGTGTGGCAGACAACAGATTCACAAGATTTAAAATTGAAAAGGAAAGGTGAGCGCATCATTGAAATTATTGTACAGCAGCAAATAGCAATTTATTACAAATCTCTATCAGTGGGATACCTGTGGTTGAGGCTTCTCTGACACTATTGTTCCCATATCAAACCCAATATGTTAGTTGTAGCAAGTCAGACATTATTGTCCAATGATTCATGTGTAATTCCATTTCTGTTTTTAGATTTGACTTGCTTCAAGGCAGAAACTGTGCTCAAAACATCAAGTGGGTTTTTTGCGCAAAATCTTTCAGTTTGGGAAATCTTATCTTTGCTGACTAATTTCCAGAATCTCCCTACAATCTAGTCTAATCCCATTAATGTTCTGTTTAAAGATGTTATGCTTGTTCTAACTAAAATTAGTTACTGTGACATACACACAACAAACAATGCTGAGAAAGCTTATTGGCCTTAAAAATTCTATTTGCCGGCTACATGTGGCCTGCGGGCCTGCAGTTGGACCACACTGAGCTAGTGTATAGAAAGCACTCATGCTCAAGAGCTTGATAGGTGTCACCAGAGGTTGTTGTCTATTAGAGAGCGTTAAAATGCTGCATTTATAGGTGTGGCTTCATATGCATTTGTAGTTGATGGGCCATTAACAGATGGAAACACGCAAGACCATAGGTAACAAAAACTGAAATATGAAAAATTTACAAAGAAGGAATGCCATTCTATTATGTTACACTGCACAAAAATTCGTTTTTATACCAATCACAGGCTGCCACATACTATCTTGGATATAAGAATTAAGTTGTGGCCATCATTTTCTTGCTGGCCAAAATAATGAAGCAAAACTTTGCTTTTTATGCTAAGACAGCAGGGAGCAAGCACTTGATTAGAGTGCAACTTGTTTTGAGAAAACAAATAACTAATGGTACCTATAATTAAAGCTTTGGTTTTATAAATTTGCAATTTGACATCATGCCGTTTGATTACCTTAAAGAGTGGTAAAAAAACATTTGTTTAGCTTAACTTTTAGTCAGCATGACATAAATTTACCAGAGCATAGTCCAGTTGTATTCCAGTACTATTAGTAATCCACAATCTTTTAATATTAATTTTATGGAGCTGCATTAGTGTAGCACACTCAATCATATGTCATAAATGCATATGTTGAAGTGGTGCTAAAATTCCTTGTCCTTAGATGTGATGCAGTGTAGTTTTAAATTTGTACTTTTGAGGTATTTGATTCCCAGGTAGTTTTTTTGACTTTAACTGTTATGCAATGACTGTTGCTTGTATTGTAAATTACATGACAGGTTTTTATTAAATGTTTTTGCATTTTTTGATAATTTGTCATTGACCTCAGAAGTGTTTCACAGTTGTTTTACCAGAAACTATCACCAAAAATGTATTGCCATGCTTATAACTTCAACAAGCAGTGATGTGACCTAGAAAAAGTCCAATTTCATTGAAACATTGACACTGTTGGTTTGCATTTGACTTGTCCTGATTTTTTAGCTGAGCAAATATTTATTGCTGAACACTTACTTTATTGTAGTTGGAAGCAATTGCCACATACATTTTGGTGATAGTTTTATGAAGTAAATTTATGGCAAAATGATTAACAAAATTTTAATATTTGAAAGACTAAAAATATGAGAACAATTGTGGGTATTATTTATGCATTATACATTTTTGTTGTGGTTTGGCAAATTTTAGGTGCCTGTCAGTGTTCTCATGAAGAGTTATGGTAATTAGCATGCACCTAAACCAAGTTGGCCTTCAAACAAAAGTGTTGGCAAGTACCAGGCTAAGTTTAACAAACTTGTTCTTATCATCCGGTTTGGTAATTGGAAAAGACCATACTCAGGTGAAAATNGTGACAAATTCCAAGNTTTGCATTCAACTACTGCCAAAATGCTCAATAACATTAATTTTGGCTTGTGAGCACCTCAAAAATTATGATAATATTATCAGCTTTGCCAGTAAAAGTTGGTTCAGACGGTACTTTGCCAACTTCCTTGCATTCCCAGAAACAACTCTGTGTGTATCACAGACAAATGATGCATGTGTGCACTTTTCGAGTTGTGCTGTTGACAGCTGTACATTGTTGATTGTTTGGTCCATGTTTTTGACTGAACTTCTGGTATTGAAACAGCTTTTGAATAGAACGTATCTACTTGGTAAATTGGCTTTGTTATTTATTTGTTTGGCACTTTTGTGCTTTTGATGATGGCAACCAAGCGACCAGCTAATGACCAGGTTTTTGTGGATACCGTTCATATTAATAAATCTTGGAGTTTTTTGTGCCCTGCAGTAAACATGTTTGGCGACCTGGCATTTTCCCAACAGTTCCATTACTGTTTCTCTTCTTGGCGGCTATTGTGGCATTATATTGATATATTGCCTGTATGATTTTTATGAAAGTTGAGTCCATGTACTGCGTTGCGTTTCAAACTAACTACTCTTAGATGCGTTTATTTTTGTTTAAAGTGCTTTGTTTTTCTGAAATGCGCAAATCGCATGCGCGTAAAGATGATGCAGAACTGGAAATTGACCCTGTTTACCACGGCTTGTCAAGGATCAATGGCGAAATCAACCGCATGTCCAAACCTCGGCTGCAACAACTTCTGTTAAAGAATGGTTTAAACGACAGGTACAACAGTAGTTCTTTGCTTTCGTCTCGTTATTTTTTGTCATATGTTTTAAAAATAGTCATGTCACGTTCAGACAAGCTTTTTTATCTTGTTCCGTGGCAGTGGCGATTCTAACGTTCAAAAATTAGGGAGCCAAGTTGGACTGACCAAAATTTTGACGGTAAAACGCAAATCTTTTGCTATAAATAAATTTGTTGTTTTTGTTATACTTTTATCGCGTTGCGCAAAGTTCAACAGTGTCTTTCTCCATTTCTATCGAGAAGAAACCCCATTTTAATGTTCCTGCGATGGCTAGTAAACATTTCTTGGCGAAGTGCATGATGGTTCCGAACACAGTAGCCTAACATTCTTGTTTTTATTGATACCATAGTGCGCTGAACACATAGCGTGCAATATGGGAATATATCGCAGTTCAACACTATCACCAATGCTGCAGTTCGATGTGCTTGAGGTTATTTACAGTGTGGTGTTGATCTCCGACCCCAGAATTTTGCCTAGGACACCGCATATTTTTACTAATATTAGACAATATGGCTTTTCTACATAAGATAGGGAAATAACGTATAAAATACGAAAATTGCAATTAACCAGGGTATAATAATGTATAAAAAGTGGGAAATGTGAATTTTGTATATGGTCAGTGGTCACGAGCGTGACGACACTTTTGTGCAGTAGACGGCAACTGTCATAGTGTAGTTTAATCTTGCGATTTTCATGTCGGCTGTCAAACTCATCGACAAAGCTGTCTAAATTTATTCCGTTGGTGCCCTTTCTTTTGATAGTGGAGCTATGTTGCTTAACCTTTCGTTGGACATCGCCTTATCAATGTTATCACTACTTCCATCTTTGACAATCTTCTCTCACATGTAGCGCTTGTTAGGAAGGGTCACAGCGATAAGTAGTATCTTGTACACTGTACAGGCACTCAGACGCCACCTTGTAGCAAGGACGAAAGAACGGAAGGAATTGCTCGAGCGATGGAGGTTGTCCAGACTCTTTCAACAGCAATGTCGTTGCTATAATTATTTCGTGCTTTAAATCGCGTCCATAAAATTGAAAAAAATGTTCAACTCGCGACGGAGGATGAAAGCCCTGCGATTATGACAACTGAATTCTTAGAAACACGACTATTTCTTTCATTAAACAGTCCAAGATTAAACAGAAGATGCTGGTGTGGACTGGACGCAGGCCAGAGAGTCTCTCTCCAATTGTTTCCGTCACCAAATTCATCTAACCGCCGAGGTTTCTTTGTGCGCTGTCACATGGTTCAGATGAAACATTGCATTCATTGCAGAGTTTGTCAACCTTTTCAAAGTACTACTCGCTCAAGTCAACTTTTTGCATACCAACTACACGTTCACGAAGGATGAAATGTGCTCCGTTACCTTTGCTAGATTTTTCTGCATTTCTTGCAGCAGTTTAGGTACTTTTTAACTTTACCTGAAATATCGATAAAATACATCAAGCAAACAAATTTGGCTTGAGCAAGCAGCTCCCGAACGGTTATGGCTTGAGCTCGATGTCGTCCACCGAGGTCTCTTTCCAAGGACGTCACAAAGCACGTCAGACGCAGCAGAGCACTTTCGCAAGAGCTGGCTCTACACCACCACCACGTGTCGTTCAGGATGCTGCAGTTTTCGTACTTGTTGCTGAGCAAACACTTCTGTTTGTATTGCAAAGAGCCTAGAGTTACTGACGAAAACAAACTTTTTCAAGCAAGCCAAAAAATTGTTGCTTGCGCATCCTTTACAACACTGAGTTCAGTCTGTGAGCACCGCAGACTGAAGGAACCTTCTCATGGATTTGTTCCTGTACACCACTTGTTTCTGCACTCTCCACACATGACTGGTGCACCATCGAAACCCAAGCCGACAAGCGAAGCAATCCAAACTGACGCCTTAAACTTTCGAGAATCACATCTGTAATGTGTGCAGCATCCAAGAAAGCTAAGTTTGTAAGAGAAACGACCAGGGTTGCGGTGTCGGAGCCGCAAGGAGTCAGAGGTTTTTGGGTGGAGTCGGAGACGGATTTTTTTCAGACTCCGACTCCGGAAGTCCAGCTGGAGCATTTTTTACATCACACTCATAAGTTNGGAACTCCTGTTGAAATGGTGCAATTTCCTTTGAAACTTGTTGAAACATAGAACTCTTGCTGTGTACCACCATTTCCATTGATTGAGTGCCAGTTTCTACAAAATTGTTGACAGGAAAACTTCATTCACTTTATGAAGTCGGAGGAGTCGGATATTTTGGAGAGGTCGGAGTCGGAAATTATAGAAAGGTATAAGTCGGACATTCTAACCCCGACTCCGCAACCCTGGAAACAACTTTATCGAAAAATCTATGGGCCGGCGCCAGTTGTTCATTTTGCTGACGCTCTTAGCTTCATCTGTCGCTGATTATCTTTTTGTTGTCGATACTCAAGCGCTTCCATTATGACGTAGGTCACCCCCCAGGCATCCTTTGGTTTTCTTTAAGAGTTTGTTAAGCTGTGTTTTCTCTAACTCGCTATGTTTCTTAGTAATAACAAATTTATCCAAAAGCATGTTTTCAGAACAAATGTGGACGAGGACGAACAATCTGCAGGAACGCGGTGAAATGATGGTAACGTTTGAACTGCTGTAGCTGGCGGGCGTACTTAATCAAAAAAATAACTGTCTTTCCAACAATCGATTTGCTAATTAAAAGCACAACTCCACTGACATTTTCATCGTGCCCACCACTGCGCATGCGTTCATATGCATTTCCCGATCACGTGAAAAGAGCGCTCAAAATAGCGTATAACGGCACTGGATCTTGAGCGAGTTAAGTACCATACGAAAGTATCTGACTGAAAAATAGCTGTTATTAAACTTAATCCCTCTGCAAAAGATTACCAGCAATGCGAAATTTTAATCTATCTTATGTTTTCAAAGAGCGACCAAAGGAGACAAAAACGGTTTTACTAGGTTGCTGATGCAGAAAACAAAAGCGTCATCATGTATTTCGTGTCAATTTTGCTGAGACGAAACCCATGCATAGAAACATGAGCGCTCCGATGTCTGAGCAAAACCCAGCGGCTCTTTTCACAGTGGGAAGCCTATTCCACAGGCGTTAACCGTCTTGTCCGCGGCGTAAAATTAGGCCTGCACGATGCCATGCACAAATGACTCTCCACCAGACTTGGATTCCGCTTTTCGTCATAATGCGCCAACTTCAGGCACAGCGCGATGGAAACATTGTTGCCTCGCAATTGCCGAAGCACAGCTGTGCAATCACTTGCACAAAGAAGGAAAACAAGAACTCATCAAGTTCCCAGTTGAGTGCTGTAACTGATAGCAATTTCCCAAAAACACATCGAACCAACGTAACAAGGTGGCCAACAAAAAACGGGAGGTCCATGGCCCCCCCAGGTTCCCCCGCAGAATCGCCACTGTTCCATCAGCGGTAAACAAGCGTTTTGCGGAGTATTCGTTTGATGGTAGTTCATTGCTATAAATGGTTGTCAACCATACTAACGATGGCGTTCTTGCAGGGGTGTAAAAGAAGTTCTACGTAAGAGATTGAAAAGTTTCTACAAAAAACAAAAGTTGCGCACCAAACCCGGGTTTGCGGAGGCTTTGCAATGTTATTCGCACCTGGTTGTAATAGATTTTGAAGCTACCTGTGAGGAAAACAACCCACCGGACTATTTGCACGAGATCATCGAGTTTCCCGCTGTTCTTCTTGAAACTTCAACGAATCAAATTGTTAGTTTTGTTCAAAAGTATTCTGAGAACCGTGTTTGTTGTGTTTTTAGTTAAATCTGTTTTTTTCACACAGTGTAAAACTAAGTGTGTTTCTGAGAGGGTCAGGATTGAAGAAATGAATATATCGGAAAGGATTGTTACGTCGAGTTTTTTTCGGTTCATATGCAGCGTTGTTGCGATTCATGTGATGAGGAACTCGTGAGCCATGATTTAGTTCAAATAGGGGTCAGTTGGCTTCTCTCTATGACCATCACTTTCTTCGAAGATGTCGAAGTTGGCAATTAAATAAGGAAGTTATGATTTTGTTTCCATGGTCGTGCATCGTTGACACATGAAGAAGCATTAGTTTCTTTGCTGTTGTTTCGGTCTCAAATTGTTTTCTAATTAGCTTTTACTGTACGGCGCTGAGCGACCAAGGGATGCGAGCTTTTTTAACGAATGCACTTCCACCTATTGTTCAGTTATGCTGTGGAAGAACAAATGAAGTAGTGCAAGATTAAGGTTTGATTTACTGAAAACGATTGGATGGAGCTCTCGTTTGTATTCAAGTTGTTAAGGTTTACAGTGCAGTCTTAAGAAGAACACGTAAAACAATTTATCTTTTTCTATAATTTGAACCGCAAAAGGGTTGATTTGTGAATACAGCTTTAACGTATAATGATAATTTGCAGAATTCAGCATTGGGTCTCTACGAGAACGACGCAGCTGAATCTGATCCCAAAGTTTTTTACTAGGAAATCGATTTCGCGTCAGTTACGCGTCTTCAGTTCAGTGAAATGCAAGCAACAGCTTACGGTGGCTTGTTTTAGTCTTCTCATTTCACCCGCAAGCTCTTGCTTGCAGTTTACTGGATTGAAGATGCGTAACTGACGCGAAATCGATTTTCCTAGTAAAACACTTCAGGAGCAGATTTAGCTGCGTCACCGTTGTGGTGTCTTTATGCTGAAATGTGGATATGTGCAGTCAGAGTCATTGCCAAGTTATGAAAGCAGTGCGTGGTAGGCTGATTTCTCGAAGGCTCAACAGCAAAAGTAGAGGTGATATTTGTCGCAATTTAAAGTTGACCCAAGAAACAATTTCGAACACCAGCCTTTTGAAATAGCTCGTTTTCGTTGGTTTCTAACGTCCTCAAGACAAATGTACATGTGACTCAAAAGGCTTTAAAAGACAGACCTTATCTAACGAACGCAAAGTTTTTCCTTACATTTCACATTTCAGTTGCGTGGGTATTCTTGAGGCTCAGATATCGTCAGATTTTGTAGAGGCAATGAGACTTGACCTTACGTCAGTTACAATACTAGGTTCAAGACTAGTCAACCCTTTTATCTTCATTGCTGCGGTTTAGATGATAAGCTAAACCGACTTCAATCTACTGTATTTGAATGTGAATCACGTGGCAGAGGTACGTTACAACTGAAAAAGCAATTTGTAAAATACTGTACATTGACATGTTGATTTGACCACGTCGGCTGAGCAAGAGCCCACTACATGCGCATACGCGTACTGCACATGTCTACGCATATCGCTTTATTGAAGCTTTACAGCGCGTACAAAGGTTTTGCTTGATCATGTCGAAGTTTACCGATCGGAAAGATCGACTGCGCCGGTTGCTACAATTGCTATGTAGAGAATCTGCCTTACGTCTAAGCGGAAGTGCAACTTTGACATCTATGTCCAGTCGTGTCGGGAATTTAATTTCGTTTAATGTTGTCCTTAAATTGTCCAGCAGCGTTTTTATGCGTCAAGACATTCCACAGTGTCGCCTTTGAATGCATTTTTTCTGTGCGTCGTAGGTAGACCGTTTCCATCGTTACTGCCAGCCCACCCTCAATCCAAACCTTTCTTCGTTTTGCAAGACGTTGACTGGCATCAGCCAGGAGTGCGTGGACAAGGCGCCAGTGTTCGACTTGGTGCTGAAGGAATTTGAGGCCTGGTTAAAGCAACGGGATTTACATGTCTCGGGAACGTGCGCATTCGTCACTGATGGGTAGGTAACCGTAACAAATATCGCCAAGTTGTGTTTGGTGCGAAGATAGACGGTAATTAACAAAAAGCTTTTCTGGTGTCGCTTAGACATGACGTACAGTAATTGCCTTCAATTTAGGCTTTAGGTCAGTGGTGGACAAACTTCCCAGAGGGCCGCATCTATGGGCCATGAAGATTCAAAGGGCCGCACCTTTTAAAATCAGGTGGTGTGCCATAAGGTAGTACAACATATAGACAGCATTTTTAATAAAAAGAAAACAAAAAAGGTAATTTATTTTACTTTTCTGCAGGCCCGAGCAAGCCGCGTAGAACCTCGTATAAGACCGCAGTAGCACCCCTGTTTTAGGTTCCAGATTCCTTTTGTAACAAGGCGCAAAACCGAAGTTTAAGGATCAAATAAAGGAACAAAATATGTAAGGTCTTACCGTATCTTAATCAAGTTCACAAACGAAGACCTTAATGCTAGATGAAACTGATTTCCAGGAAGCATTTGGTTTGCGACTGATAGTTGTTTATTTTTACTGTGATTTTGCGATGAAACGTCTCCCTTTTGCTGACTCATCCCTCACAATTTAGTCGTTTCCTGCACCGTGACTCTTCGGTGTCGTTTGGTCGCTGATGCGTGACCGCATATGCGCATCACAGCTGCGCTAAAATTTTGGTTCACGCGTCGCTTTTCATCTGTGTGCTGACGAAACCACATTCACAGTGGGTGAAGTGATCCACAGCTCGTGAACATCAAACGTACTTGAAACAGGGTTCCTACGGAGTCGGAAAAGTATGGAAGAAAGTTTGGTCATTTTCCAGCGTGGAAAAGTCTGGAAAAAAAGCTTTGTTTGGCCTGTTACTATGGAAAAAGGAAATAATTTTCCAGACTTGATCCGTTGATAGGCATTCCGAGAATATTTTATTCTAATACTTTTGATAAGATTGATATTTTTGCTTTCATCGTGCTGACTGTTATAGTGCGTGTATTTGACGTGGGTATGTCATTCGGAAAAGTTGAGTCAAGTCTGAAAATTTATATTCAACATTGTGTGGGACATGCAATGCAATGGGAATGTTGCCGGGATGTCTGGATGCGTTGGCGTGCGTCCGTCTCGCAGTACATCGTCAAAAACTGGCTCACAGCGTCTGACTCAGTCAGTTTGCGCATATTTGACAGAAAACCAACAGATTCACCCTGCAGTCTCCTGCGTCACATTCTCCATGCAGTTAGAACTATTGAAAAAGCCGAAACAAAATGCACTTACAAGATCTTGACAGAGTTTTTACAAGTTAAAAATATGCCCGAAAACGTTTTTCAAAAATAAACCGCTGCATATTAAGTAGATCGAGGCTGTAACGTTCGCAGAATTGTTTCATGTCTTTGCTTGCCTATAGACCTGGCGCAACGTTTTTCCCTAATTGTGCTGACTAGGCCTCGAGTAATTAATGGGCCGCGTTTTTTTGCGTAATTCTGCATACCTTGACGACTGTTGTTTTTTTTCAAGTCGCTGGAACGTTGGAGAGTGTGTCGGTATACGAATGAGGACCCAGAGGTGGTCCATTAGTTAAAGGCTATTTATGATAGAGGACATAAGGGCCTCACAGCATAAGGCTGGTCCTCATAAATTTCGTTTATCACGTTTTGTTGGCGCTTTTGTTGGCCAAGTGTATGGGCTCGTCACATTAAAGTAACGTGCATTAACGAAATTTGTGGCTGTCGGTTTTGTTGATGTGGATCTGATTGTCAGTCAGGAAGCTACAGAGGCTTTCTCTAAAGTCAAAATGAGAACCACCGACTCCGGTTTGCGTTGTTACGGAATAAGTACCGTAAATGTTGCTTGTAGTGCCTATCACGGCAAACTGAATGTGAAATGAGATGCCATTCTGCAAGGGAGTGATAAATGGGAATGCCCGAAACTGTTCTTTAGTTATCGCAGTGTTTTAGCCAAAGCTTTGCTTCAAAACTATTCAAGTATAATTTCTGCCACTAACAGTTGTAGTGACGCCGAGAATCTTTGAAAAGACGGACAAAACAAACATGAAAGCACTCTGCAAATGGACTAAAATAAGATACAAAAATACATACAAACGCGATGTGTGTTTCGTCACGATTTCCGCAAGGCTCACATGTTGCATGTCATTTGTGATAATTCCGAATGGCAATCCAACGTCGGATTGATTGCGGTCGTGTTGGAACACCTGTTCGCTGCCGATCATGTTTATGCGCGCAAGGAACAGGATATGCATTGGGCTTTATTCATCGAAAGAGTCAATTACAGCAATACAAGTGTCGGACAGATCAATGCGCTTAATGTGAAATTGGAACAACCGAAGCCAGCCAATGGCATCACACATCAAGCAGGTTGTCAGCTATTTCTACCTCGTTTGCAGATCATGGGATTTCAGTCGGTTTCTCAACGTCCAGTGTTGCTTGTCAGAGATTAAATATCCGCGATGGGCGAAAAAGTGGATTAACCTGAAAAAAATATACGGGAATTTCTACGGCGTGAGTCCACGTTTTTGTTGTTTAAACGCTCGCGTGAATTGAAGAGATTTTCGTCTGAGTTGTTTTTGCTGACATTCGCGCTGAATTTAGAACTCCCTGCGACAATCTTTCGGAAAGGTTTCAAAAATATAATGTGAAAAGGTTTGTTCGCAAAGGTACAGTGCCGGTTAAAGGCGCCTAATTATCATACAACACCTGCACAAACGAGTAGAAGTATGTTGAAAGCAAACGAAACGAAAGTTTTCAGGATGCTGAATTCCAGACACAAAACCACCGGATTATATAGAACATTTTAGCCAAAAAAGGGACAAGTTACGGTTTTCGCAACATATATCTATACATCAGTACGTCTGTAGTTAGTTAATAAATTAATCGTGAACTTAATTGATGTTTCCCTAAGTTATGTGCAAAGCATCTATACCGGGAGATACATAGAGATGTAATGAAGTTCACACTTGAACGTTTACACTGAAGTTTGAGGTTCGTTTGAAGATGTTAAATTTAAACATTGACACTGCTCATTTAGTATGTAGATGAATTCGTTGCTGCTGCCAGAAAACACTGATTTCAGTACAATACCCAATGGTGGACTGTACCGAATGTTAAATGTGGGACATTCATCGCTTTTTGGATTGCAGGGCATTCAGTTACAAACTTCAATCGTAGGCAGCAAGCCAACGTGCCATTCAAACCGTTTGACTAATCGAAATGAAGGTAATTACGGACATTGAGAACAACACGTTGGGGTAAGAGGCGGTAGAGCCGATTTGCCTGGGCCGCCTCTTAACCGAAAGGTTGGGTGATCGGTCCACAGCCACGGAGTGGATCTCCGCAGAGGTTTCACGGGCATGAGCGTTAACCTCAGCACACATTTACAAAAAACAGCCCCTTTCCAGTAATTCTCATTCGTTTTTTATTGTAAGTTGTTTGTTCGATCGGGCAAAACTGTTGCACGGGGGAAAACTGAGCGGAGGCGTGAAAAAATCAGAACCGTACGCTGATTGTCAGCGTAATCCAACTGTTGTGGACCCAGGAATAATAAACCGAATGGTAGCTTTTAGCAGCACGGTTTCCGTTGAATAGCGGTGCTTGCGTTACCCGCTGGTTAAGACCGTTGCATAGAAATTTCTGTTTCACTTGTGACCCAAGGGCTCTCCTGCGTGTCAAGGAGTTAACTTAAGTCATAGTAAAATAAGCAAGCAGAGTAAACGCAACTGCGCGCATCTGAAACGCCGTTTCGGCAGCTTCACACGCAGCCCTGTTCGCAGTTCAACAAGCCGCGCATCGCTGACATGCTGCACAACATCGGTCTCAAGTTCGAAGGTCGACTCCACTGCGGCAGGGACGACGCCGACAACCTGGCGCGGGTCGTGCAGCGACTGCTAGAAGACGGCGCGACGCTTCAAGTCAACGAGAAGCTGCACGCAGGTAGAATAACTCTGGTCTTATCCTTCTTCGCTCCGGAGCTTAGAACGAAAGCCAAAAACGTGCCTGAAGAAGTCGGGGCATATTCCCTTGCCCGGATTTTGGTAAATTTGCAGGACGCTACCATGGCTTGCTTGAAAAAATCAAAAGCTTGTTCGCCCGTACTGCCAACGCTGAGCCAAGCGGCGACGAAGCTGTTGATATACTCTGGATTAGAAAGAGCGCTCATTCATCCTGGATTTTTGAAGGGTCTCCTTATAGGATCCTTCAACGACCGTCTCTGTTCTATGTAGATTAGATAAATAGCCTTTCTCCCGATTACGGCAGCTTTTCACGTTTAGCCAACTCTTGACACGAAGTATTAGGCAGCAGTTATTTTCTCCTTAAATGCACTGGTGCAGTTAAGTCTGCAGCAGCCTTGCTGCGATAAATCCACTATTTTCGGTGTCTGATGCTCACATGAGCCGAGCCACTGTAATTCACGTGTTATCCCGAACCGCTATGCTAATTTTTATAATCTCTGTCTGATTTATAATACAACGCTTAAAAACACTTCGTTTGGTTCCAAGTGATCGAATGCACCTTTTAAAGTAACTCCAGTGTCACTGTGTGCCGGGTTGTTATTCGATGCGTGGTTTAGAAACTGCTAACCTGACTAGACGCCAATCATTTCACGAGCAGTGGTATGGGCTGGGGCTGCCAAAACGCTCTTTATCGCATGAGACTGATAAAGATTGGAAATTTAAAATGAGCTATACCATTCATCCTAGCAAGCTGACACAAGCATCATTATCCAAAATGTTTTACGTTGTACGTTTAAAAACTGCGCGGATACGGCAGTTCACGAAAGCGGACAGCTGGCGACGTAGGCACAGAAGAATCGATTATTGTATTTCTTTGGCCTTTTAGTGTTGATCAACGATTTCATCCAACTCAGTACGAATATTTTGAACAAGCGTTCAGAGAAAATAAACCGTTAGTTTTAGAAAATGCGATATTAATTCTACATTGAATTAAATAGACGCCGCCCGCAAACAGGACGTTTCCTAAATGCGGTTAAGACGTGCCTTCCCGATGTAAAAAGATCCTTCTTTGTATGACACTGTAGTACTATGTAACAAAATTAAACAATTTCAAGTATTAACCAGTAAGTTCCGCGACAGTTTGAAATCGATGTTGCTGCGAATAAATCCGAAAGAACGCGTTTGGACTTCGTTTGCCTGAGTAGGTTGATTGCTTTCCAGGCAAACTTGAGACAATATCCGATAAGGAGAGAGCCTTGCTGAGCGCAGTCGCAGTCGGGACGGATGAGCAAGCGGCCTCTGACCTCGACAAACTGACTGGTTCATTTCAAAACTTGGCTACGACTTCAAAATCCGACGTTGACAAAACTACTTCGTCGGAAACGAGCAGCACGTCAAGGCAGTCACGCAACCAACAGCTGTCGGAAGCTTTGAGCTGATTCTCAGTCCAACGTGGCGTTGTTTCAGAAGACGAGCGTGGCAGTGAATCGTCTGAAAGTGTCGTGTGCGTTTAACCATGACTTTCACAGTGACAACTGTCACTGTCGCTGATGGCAATTTACTTTGCGTTCGCAAACCTATGGTCGTGCAAGTCAACGACCACTGTTTGAGAGCCCGTCGTTTATTTTTTCACATCCGTTTTGAAAAACACGAGTGCAACGAAGCGTTTGTATTTCAGTGCTTTCTTTAGCGAGACGCTTGGTTCTTGCGGGTGTCGCTGGCACTTGTGACAAGGTTGCGGTGGGCAGCAACCCGGGCAAGGTTATGTTACCCACTCGGGCTGTTTGCTTTGCCAGAGAAAAAAACTAATGTCCCACCTGACAAAGCGTTATTTATGGATGGGCTCGCAAAGAGATAGAAAAGAAGCTTTGGTGAGATGCATCAGCGATTGCTCTTAACGCATTTGATATGCCACATGAATCTGAAACGGCGTGCATTGCCATTTCCTCATCACTGTTATACCTGTTTTAGATAAACAGGCAAATCACAGCGTGTACCGGTGACCGTATCCAGACCTGGCTTTGGTGGAGGGCTGTCGAAAGATGGTCCGTCAGCTTGAAACTAATTAGACCCGTTTTAACAGTCGTAAAGTTATGAGACTCTTGAATGTTTCAAAAGCTTCAAAAATTTTGCAAACAGGATTACTTATCTTTAAACGAAACTATTTCCGGAAATTAGTACAGGTACTGTATCAGTGGAGCATTTCTTAAAAAAGGAAGCGGAGATCGAAAAAATGTTTCAAACCGAAATATAACAAAATGGGTCAGAGCAGTTGCAAGCCCTGTTTTTATCTGAAAATTGGCGAACACCGCCCTCATTCGCGTGCGATATACTGGGGGAAAATAAAAAGGTCGCATTATCAAGGGGAACAATGNTCGTTTGGAGGATTATCGCCCTATTTTGCTTCCTCTTTGATTGCGCCACTGGTGCGTGCTGTGCTATACGCGTCTGGACAGTGTGATTCCTTTAGGAGCTTGTAAATATTTGTGGCTTCAAAAAAAAGTTACACGAAAGACGAGCGCAAAAACTAAACTCTATAAAGCTTAACCTTACGTGAGGCGAAATTATTTAAATGCATTGCGTGGGTTGCAAGGCAGGGTGAGCACCGTGGAAATATGCGACGGGAGCAGATACAGAAATTTCTGGTGGAGTGATCGAAGTATATCATACTTTGTTTAAGTTGAAAATTTCGCTGCTAAATTGCATCAATTTACCCAAAAGGAAGACCACTCAGCGAACCTAACAGACGCCGCAATCATACTATTAACTTGCACTGTCTTGAAGGTGGACATTTGTGTTGTTTTCTGCCCTGTATGCGTTAACGTCGGATTTGGGTAATAACAAACAGCAACAAATTTAAAAAAATGCAAGTTAACAGTATGATTGCACCGAAAATTTTTCTACATTGCATCTGGAATGATGCAATGCGGTATGTAAACTTAAATGTTCGTGTGGTAATGGTAATTCCTATATTGGTCAAATACAGGCTTCGCCCCCTTGCAAAAATATGTTGGACATAGTTTTAAAATTTTGGCCACTCCCAGAAAACTCTTCGCCCAAGCTGGCTACGGGCCTAGTCAAACACAAGCGATTTTCAAATTTCACCTGGAAGAACACAACCCTTTAAAATCTAACATTTCATGGACTTCAAAAATCCCGAAATCTTGGCTTCTGCTTTGAACCACAGTGAATTATTAATTAAAGAGACGCTTTTAATACAAAGTGCAGCAACCCGAGATTAATGTAAACATTTTTTCAACCTCTTCATACCTGTTTAACACGTAGATCGTTATGTCAAATATTTGGCAGATGCTCAGTTCTTATGTTGATAACATGTTTCGAGCATTGTTGTTGGTGATGACGTGGACGTATGGTGCTTGTTGCAGACTTGTAGTACTAATTTGTTGTTTTTTTGCATCCTTCGCTTACATTGGTCTATGAATGGCCTCTCGATGCTGGTCTCGGCTTGTTTTCATAGATTACGGCCTTGCGTAGATTTTGTTTTAGCATTTTCTGCTTAACTGTTGGTCCTGCGTTTGGTTTTATCCAGGCTTGCACATCATACGGCCCCGAGAGCTTTTCTCGCGGCCCGCGAGAGCTTTCTCAATTGCAGAAAATGTTGCAAAAGTCCGACTTCGGATAATTAACAACAAAACCAACTCTAGCCTCGCGGCAAGCTTCTGAGAAATCTGCCTGCATTCATTCTTCTGCGATGATTAGAACTTGCGCGTATCTATTTTTCCATAGTTGTAAGCTACAAACGGCTCCGCACAGGGATCCGTCCTGGCACCCCTTCTCTTCAACATCTGCATCTGACCTGCCAAACACCATCTCTAGAAAGTATGCATGTGCTGGCGATCTAGCAATCATGCACGCTGGTGGAATCTGGCAGACAGTGGAAGGGGTGCGTGCAAGGACAAGGCAACCGTAGATTAATACCTCCAGACCTGGAAGCTAAAGCTCAGCACTAAAAAGACGGTGTCGGCAGTCTTCCATCTCAACATAAAGGAAACTAAACGTGAGCTAAAGGTCAACCTCAACAACAAAACTCTGCCCTTCTGCTCCGAACCAAATACTTCGGAGTAACGTTGGACAGGTCGTTCACGTATCGCCAACACCTCGAGTCACATCGCAAAATGTTGACATCACGCGCCGCACCCTTGAGGCGGCTGGCTGCGGTGCTGGAGCAACAACATTGGTAACAGCCACCCTTGCCCTGGTCCACTCAACAACAGAGTACTGCGCTCCTGTCTGGTGCCGCAGTGCTCACACCCGCCTCATTGAATCTGTCATCAACGACGCCTTCGAATTGTGACTAGATGCCTGCGTCCTCCACCAGCGGACAACCTTCCTATCTCGCAAGCACCCAATCTACTGAGCTTCGTCGCAAAGGAGCTACACCTTCTCTAGCACGCCGTGCCATGGCGCCTGGACACCCACTCCGCTTAGCGTTCACCTGTCCATCGAGTGGGAATGCACGGTATCTCAAATCGACACACCGATTTGTACCAGCCACACAACAACTTATTGAGTTCGACTGACAACAACAGAAGTGCGGCGCTCTAGGCAGTCACCGATGGAATGCTGAGTGGTTGCACAACACCACGAGACTCCGTACTTTCATCTCCGTCACCCATCCTGGAATGGTCCTGCCTGGAAGAGCCTTGGTCCAGCTTAACCGCCTCCGCACCGGTGCTGGACATTCCCGCTCCTGTGAACACAAATGGGGTATGGCCCCCTGTGCGGCCTGTGAGTGTGGCGCAGAAGAACAAATCGACGACCATGTTGTCCTCCAATCCATCGACCATCCCCTGGACTGCACGGCCTGACGGTTCAGGATGATTAAACAATTGGATGGCTGTTCAACACTTGCCCCGAGACCTAGTGCGGCCAAGCACTGGATAGCAGTGGCGCAACCGGCTCTTCATTTCGGGGGGGAGGGCAATTTTTATGAACCTTCATTCGATGACGTCATCGTGCTTATTCAAGCGTGGTACAACTCTCGCAAACGGTCACAGATATGTGCTTTTCTCAATATTTCCGAAAATGAGAACTTATTGTCGTAATCAGGCCCGTAACTAGGGGGGCGAAGCGAAGCCAGCACTATAAATGTTTTCGCTCCCTTGGAAAAATGCGTTGGACATAGTTTAAGACTATTGAACATATTTTAAAAATTTGTGCCCCTCCCAGAAAACTCTTCGCCCCCGCTGGTGTCCCAAGCTGGTTACGGGCTTGTTTTTAATCAAGATGCAGACCGAACGATCAGGACAGAGTAAAAATTAATAGCCTAATTAATAGCCGCCTGGTTCCGCATTAACTAGTGCAGTCATGGCTGTATCGTGTCAGAAGCATAGGCTACGAGTAAACCTGCCTAACTTTTCGTCTTGTTTTAGAAATTTCATCAAGTTGTTTATCAAGATTTTTGAAACTTCAGTTGAATATATTTGGTTTGAGATAATTTTTGCAGACGATACTGCGAGTGGTGAAGCTGTCAAATACAAGAGACTATTGTCAACAGAAATGTACACAAAAGATAGGGATTCTGCTGGGACCGACGAAAAAGTGACGAATTAGACGAGTTCTACTGCAGATACGAGACTTCGTCTGCCAGCTGAAAAACTCGTGGAAGGAATGCAGCAGGAACAGGGCCCTTGAGAAGAATAAAATGCGCTGGTGCGAGAGCTGTTTCGGGCCCCCCCATAAATTATAACTAATCAAGAGCTTCACTAGCTTTGCAATACTATGACTAGAAAATGATATGCTTTATTTGGTATTTTACATCATAAACCAGGGGTCGGGAACGTATGGCTCGCGAGCCAGATGTGGCTCTTTTGATGACGGCACCTGGCTCGCTTGATATTTCTTAACACGATTGTTACGAATGTAACTTTTTCTGTAATTTTCCATCTCCCAGACTACAAAGCCATCAGCAACACCATGCAGCACCAAAAGTCGCATTATCAGTACGAAGCATGTTATAAGAGAAAATTCAGACATTTGCCACTGTTTAAAATTGTTGATTTTGCTTAAAAATACACACGTTAGTTAGCAAGTTAGTTACATCAAGTGTTGAAAAACATTATATGGCTATCACGAAAATACAATTAAAAATATGCAGGTTTCATGGCTCCCTTAGCCAAAAAGGTTCCTGACCCCTGTCATAAACTAAATTTAAAAGGTCTCAAGCTGATCTCAAATAACGCACGTAACACACAGCTGCTTTGCGAATTTCACAATTACACATCAAATTTAACATGAACAGTAGGCTGTACTAATTCTCACTAGCAAAGCAAATTTAATACTTCTTTAAACCTAATACAGTAATAGAAGGACACGAAGTATTTAAGTAGTCGCTTTGTCATGGATTCTAAGAGTTTTTGAAAATTTTACTTGATTTACTGTCGCGATGCTAATTCAGGGTTGCGGAGTGGCAAGGAATCGGAGGCTTTTTGGTAGAGTCGGATTCCTAACGACACTAGGGGTCGGAGTTGGATATTTGTCCAACTCCGGAAGTCCAAGTGGATCGCATTTTACATCACACTCCTAAGTTGGGAATTCCTGTTCAAACGGTACAATTTCTTATGAAACTTTTGTTGAAACAGCGAATTCTTGCTGTGTGCCACAATTTCCACTGCGTGTTAGTTGCAACAAAATTCTTGGCAGCCAAACTTCATTCACTTTATGTGTAGGAGTCGGAAATTTTGGAAAGGTCGGAGTTGGAGTGGAAATTTTGAAAAGGTCGGAGTTGGAGCCAAACATTTTACCTCCAACTCCGCAACCCTGGATGCCATACTTGAATGATGGTCTCTATTAGCGTGGTCATGGTAGTGCAATCGAATTTTTGTAACCGGGATTTTCTTACTGATCACAAATTCTCAACGGGGTTAAGATCTGGCGAGTTTCCAGGCCAATCTATCATATTTAATTTTGCTTCCTGAAAATCGACTTCACTTTTTCAGATGAAAGACACGGGACAATATCCTATTGGAGTTTTCCTCCACCATCAGGAAATGTCTTTCTCATATCTGGAATGGCTTTTCTTTCAATTGCATCAATGTATTTGTATAAATTCATCATACCCTCAATTTCCATAAGCGAAGCTACTACTGAAAAACTGAAACTGCCCCAGAACATCTTTTTGGCTTCCTTTATTAGCCCATTGCACTGGGCAGGACTTAATTGCCACGATTCCT
>JGI24158J21664_10001955_pt1 | contig 24244 bp, 13 predicted proteins | sample Ectturendosymbi3_FD_21664 | JGI IMG/M metagenome (IMG submission 21664) | reverse complement strand
CAATAAAATTTTCGAAGGAAAAAAACAAAACGCAAAAAAATTGAAAAGTGTAAAACACGTTTTGGATAATCCGGATCCGGATCCGGCTTGAGCAAAATGACATCTAATCCGGCTCCGGATCCAAAAAAATTTCATAATTCTGCCGGATCGGACTCCAAAAATCCGGATCCGGAACAACACTGCGCTGAAGTCACTGACACGGCAACGTCCGGAATCAAAGAAAGTGTTTCCCTTCAGACAAAGGCGAGCGACAAGACGAACGGGTTGGGTGAGGGAAATTCGGCGAAAGAAATCATTGTAAAGAACATCGTGTCGTTGGCGACACAGTTATCACAGAATCAAAACAAAATATTTCCTGGAAAGGCAATTGTCTATATTTTCATTCCTGAAAGTTTCGTTTTGCCTTCAGTGTACTAAAATTTTTACAGACAAAAACGCAAACACCATCAATCAAAGCGATATCGATATAACTAGCTTTCCAGGGAATATTTTGGTTTGATTCTGTGATAACTGTGTCGCCAGCGACACGATGTTGTTTATGATAACCCAGTACGGTGGAGAAAATTTGAAATGTGATATCGCTTGGATTGATGGTGTTTGCGTTTTGACTTGTAAAACATTTTTGTACACTGAAGGCAAAACGAAACTTTCAGGAATGAAAATATAGACAATTACCCTTCCAGTGAATATTTTGTTTTGATTCTGTGATAACTGTGTCGCCAACGACACGATGTTCTTTACAGTGATGTCTTTCGCCAAATTTCTCTCGCCCTACCCGTTGGTCTTGTCACTCGCCTTTTTCTGAAGGGAAACACTTTCTTTGATTCCGGACGTTGCCGTGTCGGCGACTTCAGCGTTGTTCTCAAACCTGCTTCATTTATATGCAAAAGCCAAGTGAAGTGGTTTTAGTTACTTGTGGTGCAACTACTATTGATCACGCAAGGTTTTGTGTAAGTTCATCATATTATAGTTTATCCAATGTTGCAATTGCAACATTTTACATTGGATAACCTACATGCTACCAGTCAGGTAATGTAATGTTCATGTTTTGATGTTGCTCATTTTTCTGTGTAGGTTTTAGCCAAATAAATATTTGTTAGTGTTTCTGTGACAAGTAAATGGAACCAAAGGCTCGGACACTAACTGAACAAACAGATGGACCAAAGGTTTCATTTCTAGCATATATACAATGCTGTGAGTTTACTGCCCGCATTATATAAGTGTTTCAGCCTTCTTTTGTTGATTTGTTTAAATAAATTACATTTTTTCAGTTTTCCTGTCAGTAGCCACAATTTTGGGTACTGGAATCCTGGGTCTTCCATTGATGTTATCACATTGTGGATTTTATCCTTTTTTGTGCACTTTCATCTTCAGTTATCTTATGCAGGTGTGTGTTGATAAAAATGCAAAATTATTGGTGTAGGCTTATTATCATGCCAGTAAATACATACACTGTTGAGCCAATAATATTCCTTCCTGGAAACATAGCTTTGAAGCCTTTATGACATAATCACTATCTGTTGCAGGCTAAAAGTTTAACATTAAGTTTAAGTCAATTTTACTTTTAGGAACTTTCTGCCGCACGATTTTCTTAGCACCATAACTCATTAACTGTGTGGTGTTTCAGTTGGTTCTTGTTACTGAAATGGCCTTTTTTGGTTAAAAAAAAAGTGTTAAAGATGTGAACATCAAGTGAAAATGCATTGTGTTGTAGTTTGTAACTAGTGCTTCTTTTCACATGTTGGTCATCGTAATATTTTTATGGAAGCAGCCATAAAACATTCTCTCATTTCAGGTCAAAACATGGTGATGGTTGTATAATATATCTTATTATCTTAACACAAAAATATTCGTATTATATTGACACAAAATATGCTGTTTGTATGTTTTTGTTAATATGGAATTGAGGATTTAGATATTAGTTTGATGCTATGTGTTTGCTAACCAACCATTTTGTCAAATTGTTCTTGTAATGATTTGCTACACGGTGAGCAATCACATTTGTAATGCATTTCACTATTTTTCATACTCTATTGTTGTAGTTAAAAACATGGCATGCTTTTGTTTCAGAAATAAAGGCTCGTGTGCTGGCTTTAAATCCTTTCAGTTTTGGTTTAAAAGATGCCTTGGAAAGCTATACACAGTTATGCTCATCCTGTAGAACAGCAGTTCTCAACCATTTTGTTTTAATGACCTTACCATTTATATAACAACATGTGCCTCTATGATCTCACACAGAATGAGGAATGGAAGTATATTAAAAATGAAGTTGTTATCAAATGTTATTCAATTGTGCACATGTGAATGCATATTCCATATTCTGCGCGTACCCACATTTTTTCATGAAGAAAACCTAAGTCTCTCAGACCTTTCCTAGAAAAACAGTTGGGCATCATTATGGGCTGAATTGGATCATTTGCAGTTGTGCTTCAAAAGAATGGGCAATGGCTAAATTCTTTCCATTACATCAAGGACATTTCAGGTTTTGGTCTAATTACCACTAGTTTCTACTTGTTGATAAAAGCTAAAAGCATTTACTGGGATTGTGGTGCTCACAGGGTTTTCTGGTTTAGTGCTGATCTCTTCATTCTGCAAAGAAATGTTTACAAATATTCGGTCTTATGTATAGCATTTTTCAGATGCTGGCTGTGTACTTTGTTCTCCAACTGCTTCAAGTGTGTCAATCTGCCTTAGAAGATACCCTGTATGAGGTGGTTGATGCTGATCAGGGCAGCAAAGAAATGCTGCTTTTGAGACATCAGATGTCGGACCGAGTTACAGATGAAAACAGTTTGTATGTTCTTTACTGGTGATTGAATGTTGAGACTAACAAGTAATGACATGATGTTGAAATCTTTGAAGGTTTCCAATTGAAGCAGTTGATCTGATGGTCGCCAAAACAGCTTACCAGATCAGCAAGATGGTGAAGAAATTGGTAAATACAATTGTTCCTTTAATCTACTTGAGTCAATGAAAAGTTTAGCTCTGGAGGCCCGGCACATTTGCACTGTGACTGATTATTTTTAAAATTAACAAATATTTTGATATGTTGTGCAGTCTGTGTAGTGTATATATATATCAGGGGTGGCCAACACGTCGATCGCCTAGTGTCAGTTGGTCGATCGTGCCTGATTTTGCATTGATTTGACAACTACAACATACCTGAAAAGAACATCTTCCAATCAATATTTCAGAAAGCAAAAAACAAAGACAAATATTGCATTTTATGACATTTCGTACTTGTGGCTTTGTTGCTGACGGGTCGATCGTGAGTTATCAAGAAATTTTCTGGTCGATCCTAGTTGAAGACAAGTTGGCCACCCCAGATATATATTAATGTATGTGTGTCTATTTGATGTATGAATGGCATATAACTTTATGTAGTTGAATTTCTTTGTTAAAAAAGTTTGTGGACGTGCAAATCGTCTTCGTAACTACACAAACAAGGCCTACATCAAATGGAAATTAAGCAATAGTGTCCTTTCACTTGCCATGATGTGCATGTGTTGTAGGTGTTCTGGTGGACAAAGCAGCAGTCACTTCAAGACCTCACCCGAACCTCTACCTCCTGGGCAAACTTTTCTTAAACAAGTGGATTGCCTACGGTTTTTACATTCTCCTGTTTTTGCATTTGTAAGTTATCTTAGAATTAGGAACTGACCCCTTGACCACTGGTACAAACTGCAACCTCACCTCAATTGCTGCTTACCTGAAATGAGAATTTCTGATGTTTATTATCTGCTTTAAATGTTAAACTTAAGTAATGAATTTCATGAGTTGCATTCGTATCTGCTGCTTTTTCTGAATTGTTTAATTTTAGTTTTCGTGTGATCTGTCCAGGCGCTTGTTTCAGCATAGAATGAAGTCATGCAGCTTGCTTTGCTTGCACATTAGTTGTGAAGTTATTTGTACCAAAGTTAGCATTGTAAGGTTTTGTGTTAGATTTCAACACTGACTCATAATGGGAATGACATGTACCTTGGGTGCAATGGGCATTGGTCTAGCTCAAGAGTGCAAAACTATGCCGCCTCGATAAAATTTATGCGGCTACATACAACACACATGTAATTTACATGGCGGATGTGCATTAGTGAAAACTCTTTGTGTACTGCAGGGGTCTCAAACACATCGAAATAAATTCTAGCAGGGGCAGCTCGTGTAAATAGGCTGCGGGGTTACATCCCTCCCTGAAAAGTGAATGACGTACGATTTTACCAATTTCACCCTAAATTTGCAAATACTCACCGATTCACCAAACACCAGCATTTGAACTACTTTCTATGTATGTCTTAAATCGATATTTATTATCGAACATTTCAAGTTAATATATTTCTTAATGAGATCTTATTTGTGCTAACTATACAGGCTGTCATTAGAAACGCCATTAATAGGCGTCCTGTTAATGGCGTTTCTAATGACACCCTGTCTATTGATTATTAGTCATATACCCAGCACAAGTGAAGCACATGTTCACCCAGAGATGGAATTTTGTAGGCCCCTGGCCATTTCCACCACGAGTCACCACTGAATCTTATTCATCAACGTAATTCATAAAAATATCTTGAAGTCACTGCAATTCGTAAAAATAAGCGTAATGCGGTCGGCCATCATGAACAGGTTGTGCACCCCTGGTCTAGCTAGATTTTGCGTCGTCTTGATGAACTGCGTCGGATAATAGAATGCTTCTATTTGAATAAGGACTGCAAATGCGTACAGTTACTCAGGTATGTGCATGTACGAATCATCGCAAAGTTGTTTGATTCATCGAAAGCATACAGCAAACGTAGAACTTTCAATTGTCAACTGGAATCCTTGTTTGTTTGGTCACAATTCCGCAGACGCCATGCTACTAACAGAAAATCGTGTCATCCCTGAGGGTTTGCGAAAGAGTGTTTCTCGACATTCCGTTAAAGTTGGGCCAATCTGGCCTGAATGTGTCGTTGGCCTTCCTTGAACAAAAACCGCATGATCTCGTTCGTTTGCCGACGTTAACATTGAGAGACCTTTACTTTTTTTCAGCAATTCAATTTTGATTTCATATGTACTTGCTGGAAGTGAAGCTTACGGACAACTTCTGCAGATCGAGTAATTATTTATCAATTTCTTGAACATTGGCTTCCACTGATTGATTTACGCGATTTTATTTTTTGACGTAAGCATGTTGTTTGTGATAACCAAAAGGCTGTTGCAACAGGCAGAGTTCCTTGCAGACTCAGGCCGTGTCAACTGGCTACTGAAAGATGACTCTCTGAGGCTAAAATATTGAAGGAGCGACTACTTGCATTTCACATTTTATGAACTTTAGTGACGCTTATTCAACTAAGTTTACTTACCATGGTGTTTTGAAGCGAAGCGAATACCTTTGCTTTGTGTTTGAAAAGTATTTTTTGAAGTCTGATGTATAGTTGTTCGTTGCGAGAACTCAACCTCGTGCCTAACCGCCAAAACATTTGCCCGTATAAATAAAACGCCAACATTATTGAACTTCACTCATTAAACTATTGAAAGTTTAATAAGACGAAAGGGCGGCCGCGTTGGAAATTCGAGTTTGCTGTCTTGAGTGTCTCGATTTTTTGCAGTGATTGCTTTGCTGTACCAAGGCCGGTAAACACCGGCGCCTTGCTTTGTCAAACCAAGGCCACCTAGAGAGACATTCACGGTGGCCTCAGTCGAACTGATCGCGGTGATAACTCCTCCTGTCACTCTTCGCTTAATTGCAGCTATGTCACCGTCATGCCGGTCTTCATGTGGACCTTAACTGCGATTGTCGTTCTCATGTTCCGCTTTCTGCAGCCAGTCATTGCGTTGATGACACTCGCCAAAGGAAGCATTCTTGTTGTAACAGTTAAGTGAATGCTGGAACCTTGTGTCTTGTGAAACGACTGATCTCGTGTCATCAGGATATTTTTATACGTCACATAACGCGCCCTGTGCAGGAGTCGAGGAGGATGCAACACGCAATGCTGCATTTAAGGGGTTCATGGCTGCATTTGAAGCTGTCGTCGCATTATCCCGTCGAGGAGCCGGGACAGTGGCGTTTGCACATCTTGCGATATCCTTGGCTGAAACCAGGACTGAGGAGCCGGAGCCCAAGCAATTTTGGATGACTGGAGCCGGAGCCTGAAATTTGAGTTCCGGCTTCACAGCCCTGGTTGAAACCAGCACAATATCATTACTGCTTTGAGTGCTGGGCTTCAGCTTTTTCCATTTTCTCGCGCCGGGCTGTTTAGCATTATGACGTCGTCCATTAACTTCGCTACGCTTCGTTGCTTCCGCGTTCCCAGCTTAGTTATCACCGAACGCTTCAACGAAAACGTGGTGTTGAAAATAACATCGAAGTGTCGTCGTCATGATTCTGGTGACTTGCTTCGCAAATCGCGAACATCGCGATTCTGAAATACGGTCGTTTACTCAAAGTGAAGGAAGCTTCATCGTCGTTCTTCAGGTTTTTGTTCTTGTTTTAGTGTTGATTTTTTCCAGCCCGGCGGCGTACGAAAACATGGCTTTTTGTTGTTGGCAAAGATTTCAACTCAAACTTAACGCGCTTATGTCTGCTGAAGCTTTGTCTAAATTTTTCAGGGTGTGTCAATATACAGTGCGGGCGGAAAGTGCAGTTGTCAAAACCGTGCCACTAAAAATTATCTCTTTCGATCCTTTTCCTTGACCGAAGGTGTTATTTTCCAGATCTTCGTCACGTGCTACGTCGGCTTTTCGGTTCACAATCCCATCACCGACAGCTGGAGCAAGATGGACGAGCCTTTCCTGATGGAGGCGGTCGCCTTGGGGGGGCTGCCTATGGTAAGGGTTTTGATGGGCCCATGTCTGTCCATGGCCCTTATGTCCTCGCCGGTCCCCCATCACCACAACTGCGTTTTCTTCTTCGCAGGTCATGCCGATGCTGTACGGAAAGTTCTCGGGCAGGAAGTCACACGTGAGAGGCTTTCGCGCGTCTTTATACGCCGGCCTCACGGTGTGCATGCTCCTAAACGTTACTTGGTGAGTCGTTTCTTTTCGAACTTTGGAAACAAAAAACGCGCGCTGAGCTTCGAAACCGGCTCTGAAACCATCTGACCGTGTGGTTCAAACCCATATGCGGTCGTAATTGTGGATGTCTTCGACTTTTGCGTGTTTGTGATCGCTGGTGGTTGTCATGGTAATTCTCATAACTAACACAGTCTACATCATTTACGTCGTGGTGCTCTCGCGAAGGAAGTTCGGTGCATTCTGATACGAATGAGATGATTTTGATCTCTTTCTTTTGTTCTTGTTCAAGCCTTGTCTGCAACCTGCTCCAGGGCAGTGAAGTGAAGTCAAACCCAAACAGACCCCATTTGAAGTCGAAACCCACAGACCCCACTGACTGTTAGAAATTCGCGAGTCTGATGCTCTGTTTTGAAACTACTTCGTGTTCAACTCGAAACACGTTAAAAAAGTTTTTAACAGTTAAGTCTTACAACTAACAAGGGGGTTTGGCTCATTAAAGATAGAATTTGAGTCGCTGTACTGAAAAACCTGAACATGCCATGAATGTAAGGTTAAAGAACATCTTTAACAACTTTCTTGTTGGTCTGACCAGTTTGCAGCGATTGGAAGACGGCGTTCAGTGGCCTATGCCCCGGGTGTGGGGTTGTAGGATTCCCGACTCGAATCGGCCAAGCACATGCGTATCGTTGGCTCGGGCTCCTTACCCCTCATATTTGCAGCAGTGACATGCTATAGTTTGAATGGCTATACTGGCAGCCCTGCTTGTTCCGCTGTTCTTCCAGCCGCATTAATAATGTTGAGGACTCGGTCGTCAGCGCGGCGTCACGTGCGCGATGCACCACGAACGGGAAGTTCGCTAAAAAGCACGTATAAATGTGTGGCGTGAACAAGTAGTAATCACAGCGTATGATCTCAGTTGTTGCTTGATGCCGCTGTGTGAAGCTTTGCGCGCTTGCCTCACGGGCTCTCCGATCACAACAGTAGCCTGTACGATTACGTTTGTACAACTAAAACGGCAACGAATTAGCGGTGCATCAGCAAAACGTTTTCAATTCCTGGTCCCTTCTCTGCAGCAAAGTCACAAAAACGCGCGGGCCGTTGAGGCAAAAATTTCCGTTTCAGTCAAACAAACCAACTCTTTGTTCAACTTAAACACGTTTGTCGCAAGCAAAAGTCACTCGTGTGCGTTAGATTTCTGTCATTGCTGTTTTCAAGGTCATGGGCGGTGCTCAACGTGGTCCCACAGACCGATCCCGCGTGTCACGCGCCGGTCAGCTTCAACGCGAACAACTCCCGTCTGGACGTTGGTATGCAGCGCCCTGTACCGGAAAGAACTGTCAGTTATTCATCGACGCCTGGTGGTGCCACAGAGCTTGGAAACGAGCCGTCGTGCGACCCCAAAGCAAGTTTGGAAGGGTGCGTTCTTGTAAATACAACAGACGTTTACATCGTACCTAGGCTTGTGCTGTTATCTAAATTAAGGGATATGTGTCTGGTTTTTGTTCTTCCAGCGACCCCACTGCGTTTTCTTATTATTTACGCAGCACGCGAACGTTGCTCAAACAATTATATTTTGTTTTAACGACCAGGGTTTTGTAAGATTTGACCTGACCTTGCTGATCGCGACGACATTTTGAGTGACCGCAACTACAGTATTTGCCTGAAAACCGACGTGGTCATAAAGCAAGATTTTAAGTGTATTTTGGTGGTGATAGAAAAGCGAGGTTCTACTGTATTTTGAGAGACCGTTGGAAAAAATTGAGAGACCGTTTCGGTCTCTCCAAACGTCTTTAAAAACACTGTGTAGGACAACGGTAAATTAATGACCACACGATTAAATTAATCGCAGATTCCTTTCGGCGAGAACTTCCATTTACTTCTGGCTCAAGCGAAAATCTAACCTTTTTGTTACGTTTTTGTGATTTTCAGGGCTAAAAACGTCGGTTTGATCTCAACTGTTCCACTGACTCAGGTGGGTCGTTGTATTTTTACCAGCAGGCCTTAAGCCGACGTTTGAATTATTATCGCAAGTATTATTGTACGGGGTGAGAGCGGGTCTGTGCGGGTGGTTGCCCCTCAGAGAAGGCAAGCAGTGTTTGTGAAATTTCAAAGCGAAGAAATGAGTTTTTTCAGGACAAATGTAAAAAATCAAGGCAGGCAAGGAACAATCGTTAACAGCGTAGCGTGAAAAATTGAACGCGGAAATTCAAAGGTGTTGGATAGGACAGAAGGATGATTGATGTATTCACACACGCGCGCACAGCGAAAGACAAAAAAACAACACACACACATAGATGGCGCTTACAAGCCAGCTTTGATGCTACAGCTGTATGTTGCTGTGATAAAGCCCAAGTAGAAGAAATAGTAATGCTATGTGGGACGTTGCGAAGGGCCAAGGGTTAATTTGGGTTGCTTTCAGCACTCCCCGAGGCGAAGTTATTGTAATTTGAGGAGTTGCATTTGGTTATTAAAAATAAATACAATTATATTGTTCTGAGTATGCTGCAAGGTTTTATGCGTTCTTATATACGATAAATCAAGTTGCGATATTAGCAAAATGTAATGTAGGCAAACTTCAGGGTCTAGAAGAAAAACTTTACCACAAAAAATTCTTGCGGTTCTCACCGATTGCATAAATACTGGTTGATAGTATGAAATGACAACAATTATGGACGAGATCAGTGTTGCGATATGTGCATCACATAAACGAACAAGCTGATAACAAGGCCTGCAACCTCCTGTAAGGGGACTGGATTCTCAGTCAATGCGGTGATGCAGGCATGAATGCGGAAATCCGTGTGCTGTTCTGCCATGAGGTTTGTAAAAATCTGGCCATAAGATTTGTAATGTCCGCAATGTAATCGGAGATCAAAGTTACCGCACTGCATTATACAGAAGAAAACTTAATGTACGAAATGCGACCAATTTGCATCGAACGAACACAAAAACAATGAATATATTATTACAACAATGCTGCAAGTAGAAGCTGATTAAATAAAGACAACAACACAGAATCTTAGCACCCGATCGATGCGCGCGAATTAGAACAAAGAAAAATACCGATTACTTACAGATCTTTTCCTTAGCACCCGAGTGATCCGTTTTTCATGTCGAGCTGTAAAAAATTCCAAACACGGTTTATTTTTTGTATCTAAAGGAGCTTATGGCCAGATTTTTGTTGCATTGAGCTTCAATATCTTTCTTCCTGAGTTTGAATGTATTTTCGCAAAACGCGAATTGGTGATTTCCAGTCTGTTCGATACAGTTCCGGAGGACATCTGTGATGAGCTTAAATTCACTGTTACATGTAGCCCGAGGCTATGACTTTTGTATCTATACATGAACGCAGTCACTTTAAGATTGAAAATGCCTTTTTTTGTCGTAGGACCATGGACGGTTTGTGAGTGCTAGCAACATTCGAAGTCACAGACCAAGAAATGTCGCATCCCGCGATTTAAAACTCTGTTGCTATTCCCTGGGCAATAATTCCGTATTGCACTCTTGAAATTAATAAGCTTCGATATAATGAGAGAAGTACTAGTTTTTTTATAAAATGCTTTACTTTGTACACCACACCGACATTTTTGGACATTGTACAACATAACCTTCACAGAGCTCTTTCCCGTCTAGAATTAGACCAACATATTTGTAACCTAAAATGCTTTTGATACGATTGCCGTTTATACATTTATTTTGAAGGAATCAATCTTAACATGTTTATGTATGATTAACGTAAAATAATTTTGGAAGTATTTAGCGCGAGCTTGTTTGCAGTTAGGAAATACATTTCAGGTGTGATATTTTTTAGTGTTTTTTTCCAAATTATTTGGCATTCTCTACCTAAAACTGTATCATCAGCCAAACGTATGGTTTTTATCGCATAGTTTTGTGAGTCATTTACGAAGAAGAGAAGAAACAAAGAGCCTTAAGTCGAGTTTTGAGGGACACTGGACGCAATTGTTTTTGAAGATGATTTGGTGTTTTTCACCTGCAATGCTGCGATTTGTTGGACAAATGACACTTTATTAGTTTAAAAGCTTTTCCCTGATGTTCCGCATTGCACGAGGTGCAGAGTGATTTACTGAGAGGCGGTGCGTTGAACAAGGGAATGATAATAATTTGAAAACGGTCAGGCTTTGGTATAGTTCGACAAAAATGGGCGTCAATTTTCTTCATCACTGTTGTTTTAGGGAAAAAAACAGGGTTTTCGTCAAGTTTGCTGTGATACGCACGAGAAACCTTTGCAATTGCTACCGGCGTCTAAAATCGGGATGGCGGGGCGATGACAATTCATCACGACAAACGGCGCTGCTGACCCCTGATGTGTTGTTCCAGCTGGTCATGCTTTGAAACTCTTTGGCCTGCGGTGCTTCTGCCAGCAGTGGACTGTTGTTGCTGACGTTAGACCTTTCCGCCTGCTGTTTACTGTAAACAAAGGGAATTGTCGTGTAAATACAAAGGGCATTGTCTTACGACGTCAACCTCACATTTGCTTGAAACGATGTGTGCGTAAAGGAACCGTTTGCCTGTACCAACAACATCCAGTGGCCTGACGGGGGACAGGGGGCGAGCCGCCCCCCCTGGCAAGCTAAATGTAAAAACTGGGCCCCCTTCAGCTGAAATTTTGATATTTACTATGCTTATGGTTTTCAGTACGTTGTTGTTTTTTAGATTTTCGGGGTGTTTTTGCTTTTTTAGCTAGTTACGACATCCACATCCGGATTCATTGTAATTTCTTAACATTTTTCTGAGTGTTGGCTAGTGGGCCCCATTCAGTCAAGTTTTGCCCCCCTCCACCTGACTCAAACCTCCAGTTACGCCACTGACAACATCCACTGCTAGGGGTTTAATTTTATTGCGATCAAAAGGTTTGTTTCTGGAAAAGACCTAGCGTCGAAATAACTCCGCACTGTGACCAGCTCGCGTCACAGAACATTTACACGAAAATAAACAAGTTCTGTTGTTCCGTAGTGACAGTTGTCGGTCGTGTTTCCAGTTCATTATCACTCACCGGCCGGAGTACCGATGGATAGCAGTGCTCCTCCAGATGTTCATCGTCATCAGCATCACCGTCTCCTACCTCACCATCGGCTCGGCCATGCAGCACACCGGTATGGCTGACTGCTCCGCAACTTGCTTGCTTTGTTTTGTTTAAAAAATACCCGGGAGTGCGCGGGAAGCTTGTCGCAATGGCACTCTGCTTGTGCAGAGCGGCCTCCGCCGTCGCCTGTTGAACGTGTGGGGTTAAGTGTTTGAAAAAGTTTGTAGACGGACGTGTGCTATAGAGCTGGTCACAGGGGCTCTGTTTTTTTCGGTCGTAAACCACCGAATTTTTATGAAATGACCGAAATAAAATATGTCAAATCGGCCATTTTGTCTGATAAGGTAGGCTTGCCAATAATGTTACACTGAGTTTTAATGCTGCTACGGTAAAAAACGACCGAAATGTCTCAGTGAAAAAAGAAAGCCAGGTCGCACCCAACGAACGAACTACTGGACGCGAAGGTTCCTGATTGACGTGTTCGCAATGCGTGCTGACGTAGCCACGCGCGAGCATCTGAATTTTGTGTTTGAAACAAAACAAACTTGAGTTTTTGTGTAAAGCACAAAAAAACGGTGATGAGCGATTGGACCAAGTGCTATGTAAAATACCGCACTCACACAACCACCTGTAAAACTTCTCCGAAGGTTAAATACTGGAAGCTTTTAACAAAATCATGACGTGCAAAGTTTGTTTTTTTACGTCATTTTACCGGAATGCGGCTGATGCGCATTCGACCGGAACGTTTTGCTGATATCTTTGCAGGGCAAACACTGCAGACAGAGATCGATGCCAAGTTTTCCGATTGCGTCAATAGCATTCGCTACCGGGCGGAAGGATTATTGTGTCTTGTTTACCACCACTCAGACTCTTGACCGCGATCGAACCGTAGAACTTATTTTTCGTACGTTAAAGCAGAGAAAAAAAGTTGATATTTGCTTAAGCTACGCGTCCGGTGCAATGCTAGGTCGCTTGTAGCGAGGTCGTCAATTCCTTTTGTTCCGCGCACTCGAAAGTTGACAAAAATGTTTTCGCGCTTTGAACTTAAACCGTTTTTTTTGGGGGGAGGGGGGTCTGGCAAGCTTAAAAGCGCGTTTCGCAATCGTGAAGCTGTCGTTCGCAGCGGCCTGGTTTCGTTTGCACTTTCTCACTGCTTACACACTTGGATAGTGTGTATGTCGCAAGCAGCAGTAGCGTGCCTATGCATTGGATGAAAATGGCCGCGTTGTAGTGGCACGTGCGGTCGGTCACTCATGCCTCGGACCGGGCTTTTTTTACCGAGGCCTCGCGTCGATGACCAACAAACTCGCGATGGTTGAGAATGGCACCTGGTTTCGGAGCGGAAATGGCCTGTGAACGGCATACGGTCAGCCGCCAACATGTCGCGGGCCTCCTCTCGCCGTTGAACGTGTTTCTGGGTCATGTCTAGTGTTTCAGGTCATGGCCCGGGCGCGGTTTCAGTTGTCGCTGGGAAAGCACGTGTTTTTTCTTTGAAGTCAAGGAACGTCAACGACAAGTTTCTGTCGTTTCACGGTGGTCTTCAGAATACAGCGCAGCTGGGTCAAATGTAACGTTTTATTTTTGTTGCTTTGCCAGCAGCTACGCAGGATCCAGGAGGTGCACCATTTGCAGAACTTACGAAACCGCCCCCTCTCCCGCATTCACCGATTTTATTGTTTACCCAATGGAGTAGGAGCACAACCTTCCGCCCCTGGCTCTCTCCGAAAATCCCCCCCTGCTGAATCACGACAGGTTACAACCTGATGACATCAGTTGAATAATGAGAGAAATCTTTTCAAACAGATATTGATGTTTGTTTCGGTTTTGGTCCCCAAGTAAATATTGAGACAATAAAGCGAACAAAATTCAACGAAAGGATTTATCAGGGCTACAACAAGCGACTCAAACTCACTGACTTTGACGTACCAAATCTTAGACAGACAATACATGATTGTATGGGCCACATTAAGGGCAAATGTATGGGCCACATTAAGGGCAATGTATGGGTCACATTAAGGGCAAATCGAAACCGTTAGTGAAGTCGCCATAGTCCGAGCTTTCTTGTTCGATATCTTTTCGGAACTCACCACTATCCTATGGGTCTTCATTCGCTGATCTTGCGGTGAAGGTTCCAGAAGAGAGCTAACAAATTTCGGGATGGCCTCTCAAACGTTTTTAACCCTTCTTCTATGGCTCCGCTTCTTTGGGCCCGATTCGGTTTCAGGTTAATGCACTAGTTGTTTATAATTAAGAAACTTATCATTATATAATTATCTTTCTATCTTACAACTTATTATGAAATTCTTGATTACTGCACTTAGGCTAGCCAACTTCAGTATTCATGATTTTTTGCCTGATTTTTTTTTCAGCTGCAAAACAAATCATCGCTCGACGTGATCTAGTGATCTAGTGATTTTCTTCCCAGGAATTTTGATGAGTAACGTAAACGGTCATGAAAAGGAATGTTTCACATGCTATTTACCACAATAAGCCTTACTGGAAAAAATTTGGTTAAACTGAGCTGATAATACTAAAAATAGCAGATAGCGATTGCTTCCTTATGAGTGGATGCGTAACGTCGTGACACTTCGCTCGTATTCTCTCAGCATGACTTGACAACTAGTTCAAGATATGGGCAGCATTCACGTTGATCAGCACACATGTTGAATAGTTGGTCAGGTTTTGTACAACTGGAGTGGAGAGGATACGAGCGAAGTGGGGGATTGTGTGGGCGTGACTGAATCCTGTCGTGTTGCTTACTACCGCGATTTTTTAGTTACACGCACATCATTTACCGATTACTTACTACTTACCCGCAGACTCGCCTCTAAGCTACTGTTGAAGATAATGCCCACGCATTCCATAACCGTTACATTTTTTACTGGTATCTAGTGGTCGCTTGTAGAAGGTTGCTGCTGGAGCTACCCTGCAGAGGCCCGCGTATACAGGTTTGTGAAATTTCGGCAGAAAAAAAACAAGAACACCAACGGAAACCACTTAAAATTTGTTTAAAATTAAATGCTATTGTTCTTATTTGGGTTGGGGCGATTTCGGTTGCGTCCCTCAAATCCAGGTTTCAGTATTTTGGGGTGAGATCGAGACTGAGGACCCAGGCGCCCAAGCAACGCGCTCACCCCCCCTCCCTTCTCGCTGCTCGATGTTGTTGTGCGGTTGCAGTCAAATGTGAACANCACAGGCTGATCAGTGGCGTAACTACAGGCCTAAGCCAGGGGGCTGGCAAAACTTAGCTGAAGGAAGCCCACTGGCCACCGTAGGGGGGCTTAGTAGCTAACCCTTAGAAAAAAAGTTAAGAAATGATAGTGAATTCGGATGTCATGAATGTCTACACTAGCTTAAAAAAAACGAAAACACCCCGAAAAACGCAAAAAAACAATCTACTGAAGACCAAAAGAATAGTAAATATCAAAATGTCAGCTGAAAGAAGGCCCCTGGTTTTACATTTAGCTTGCTAGGTGGGGGCAGCTCGCCTCCCGGCCCCCCATCAGTTGCGCCACTAAGACTGTTAAGAACAGGATGTGTTCCGAGACATGTCGTCTTTGTGGCCACCCGGACAAGAAGTCACGTGCGCAATCACGTGACAAATGCGCGCCAGCAAGCGCTGTGTCGTCTTCAGCTCGCGATCTGAGAATGCGCCTTTTTTACAGTCATCGGCCTCGTGGATTACATCGTCGACCGACGCGCGACATGCCCCGCTACGAATCTTCTTTCCACGTTTTGCGTCCGCAGCTTGTAAGTCGGTCTGTCTTTCATCCGAGTTGTAGGTTCGCGGAACGTGTCGACGCTTCGCCAGCGCCCGGCCGTCGCCTGTTGTGCGCACGAACCCGCGCGACCCCGTGACGTTGTATTGCGGGGCGAGCGCTCGACGCCTTTGAAACAACGCCCGTTCAGCGAACGCGCGATCTTTAATTATCTGAGATAACGAAAAAGTCAATTGTGATGCGTCGAATATTTCGTCGTTGTTTTGACCCGAGCCATTGTTGAGCGCCCTCTGCCGCTTTAAAAACCTTGCACGTTCAAACTCAGTGCCGATAAGCTGCAAAGCAAGCTTTTTATTTTGATTTTTTTAACCAGCGAACTGATTTAAGATGATCTCGCTGCGATAGACCACCTCCCCTGGATGGCGCTTTTGTGGCAAATCCAGGAACCTAGGCTTTTCGGATATGGCATTTGATGTGCTTGTTTAATGGTCAAGGCTTGGTCCGCATAACGTGAAACCAGCATCCAAAAGATGAAGTGGAAATGATCTTCGCCGTGTACCATTATTCCGTAGTTAAACAACCGTTTATGATGTCACAGAACGAAAATGGGTCAGTGTGGCCACGGCCCGAACAAAATCAGAAAACCGTATTCGAGAGAACTAACCGGCCATTTAATTCATTGCGAATACTGTGTGGTTTGCTTGAATTCTTTAAGTTTTCCAATAAAAGTCCGCTTAGTCGTTTGTGATATTCAGATCTTTTTAGGATTGTGTGACACGCCGGCAATGTTCTATTTTTCAGTGTGTGGCACGGCGTGTGTGGCTTGGCAAGCTTTCTTTTGGTGTTTGTGATCGCAATCTCTGATCCCAAGGTGAGTTTCACATCAAAGACCATATTGGATAATACTTAGAAACCTGCGTTGTTTTCTTGGCTGTCGTATATGGTAACATTTGTCTTGGGAAGGTTTTGATGAAACTCAACGAAAATGCTCTCAGTTATGGCCCGTAAAAAATCCTGATGACGTCTACAGCTTTTGGCCAGCTGCACAAAACGTAGGTGCACATCGTCTTTTGTTAAAATGCCACTTGCTCAGAGGCACACCTTCCCACTTGTGCTTCTCATCAGCTTATTCCTCCAGTGCCAATCACTCCGTCACAGGGCCCATTATATCACTTCGCTTTTAAGTGTTTGATGAAAAACCGATTTTTTGACCACAATCGTTTAATCGGAACGCGGCTTGCCAGTTGCGCCAGTTACTTGTATTTATTTGCTCAGAAAGAAAGGTCCCCACGCGTGCGTGGTAGCGCTTTGTAAAGAGTGAAAGGACGCCTATGTGACGTAACAATAACTGCCATCTCTTGTGCGGCATGTAAGAGCAATCACTCTTGTTGTATAATCTTTTAATCGCAATTGTAATCGTTTGCGTTCAACGTGTAATAGTCTCAGAGCAGGCATCAGCGCAAATTTCAAAGGGTCTCGTGCAGAAGTTTCAAGCTGCGCATGTTTCGTTACATTTCATGCGCCTTTGATGGTGATTTTGCTGCTTGCTTATGATTGTGTCATAAAAGTTCTAATTTCGATGTTTTTCTCTTTTGTGTTTCTTAATCGTTGACTTTGTGCAGGAAACTGCAGCGTGAAACATGTAAGTTACAAGCGGTGGACTTAAATTTCAAAACAACATTTTTGATTTACGGTCACTTTTATGTACCGCCTCTTGTGGTTTTTGTGGACTTTCCGATACTTGCGCGTCTTCTAATCGTTGCATCGAAACTTGCGTGTGGAACAAATGACTTCTCAAATCGGCTTATTTCCTCGCTTTCGACGACTGAGTATTGACGCCTGCACTTACCACAACTCACCATGTGTGGCAAAACTCAACGACGCAGACACGTGTGTTGACGTCACTAACAACCGCTTCGCCTTGCTGGTATGACGAAATAATGTATATTTCATCCTTTAGCAAAAAAACAACGAAAATCAAAATGTAATTGTGATCATAAAAATGCAGCTCTCTTTTATTGCGTCATGTTTGTTATTCAAGATATATTTTTTAACGGCTTGGTGGCATTTTTCCGTCGATAAATGGTAATTTTTCACCAGTGATATTTGTATTTATTCTTCAGGGTTTCGTTAACATTTTAGACAAGCTCGTTTCCATGACGATCAACTTCATCATGGGTCCCATCGTATTCCTGATGTTACGGCGTTCGCGTTCCAGAACTTTCCGCCACCTGAAGGTGCCCCTGCCCGGTCACCCCTGGCTCTATCACGCACGATTTCTTTTGCCGCTCTTCTTCGGCGGCGCTCTCGTTTACGAACTGGTCGTCAGCGTTGCAGCCGCCGTCCAAAGGTCACAATGACAATTTTTCAAGCGTTTTTCTTTCGCGCGTTGCTATGCCGATTGACTGATTATACTTGTTATGGTTTGTCACGTTTTTGTTTAAACCCAATACCGCCTATGCTCTCAAACACGTTCCTTTGCACGCCGCGCGCTTGATCACGTGTATTCGCAAATCGCTGCCCGTTCCGTTGATTCGATTTGCGGCGGCGGTTCGCTTTGTTGCGTTTGTTGCGAAACAATGCGGCTTTTTTTCCGGCGATCCACCTGCGCTTGTCGTTGCAGTGTGAGGCAGCCGCCCGGCTAAACTCAGCGCTCAGGTTTCGGAACTCGATTACTGTATAAGGCAGTCTGTTCGGCTGACTCGTCCTCGCCCGCATTTTCAAGAGTTTAAGCCTTAAAGCTCCTAAACACACCCGATGTTGTTTACTTTAACACTTCGTTCGATCTTCGGCAGCGATGCATTCTGCAGCTCTCTGCTCCAAACGCAGCGCGTATGCTCGCCCTTGCTGTTGCGCAGACGTCAATGCAGCAGGTCACTGCCGCACACGTTCCGGTCTGCGTGTCACCTTCGAGGTCACGACCCCCGGGATGTTTGTCGTCACAGAAGGGGCCAGTTGGCGTCGTTTCGACCGTTGGTCCATTTCTGGAGGCAAAATATGCTTGTGTCTGTTCACGCGTATTCATGTTGTTATTGTTACTGCCGCGGGAAGGGCTTTGTTTTCGCCCCTGTGCCTGTTCCGGAACCCCGTTGCGCTTGTGTGCGGGCACCTCGCTACCGGTTGCTTGCCTGTTGTTGATTTTCAAATGTTCGCCCTTATCACGTGACCGGTGAACCGCGACGCGTCCTCGCTTTTTGCACATTGCCCGCTTCGCTGCGTTACGTTGCACACTGCCGACTTGCGACCGTCGCCAGAGTGTGCGTCGTGTCTTCTTCGGTGACCTCTCGTAACCTGTCACCTCCGCTTGCGCCATTCTATTTCGTCCTCCATCCCAAGGCCTCTCGCACGCGCTTGACGGATATTTTCCTGTGCAAGCGTCGCGGAGTTGTTTTTACCTGAAACGGATCTTCCTAAGTGCACCGTGCAATACTATCGTGACCTTACCTGCGAACATTGCAATGCATCCATTGCGACTTGACGTAATCTGAAACAATCGCACTTTTCCGCCTTTGCCGCCCCCCCTCCTATAGTTTCTTCAAGTGCCCCTCCCCCCCGCGGGGAATCGCTGTGCGTTTTCATTTTTTCTCGGTTCAAAAAGGAAACTTCCATCATCTTTCAGCCAATGTCGATTAGCAGCGTTTGACAAAAACACGTTTAACGTGACCGGTGCTTTTAACGTCTAACGGAGTCTGCGTGGGATTGCGTCTGGAAGCGCAGCTCAGTTGGTGAAGGCTGAAATAACAAAACGCTTGTTCGGAGAAGTTTATTCGCGTTATCTCGGTGGCAAATTAACGTTTCTTCGTTAACCGTTAAAGCGCGAGGGTGCAGCTGAAACATCGAGTTGTTTGAATAGTGTTCGATGACGTATTAAGACTGTCGGTTTTGTCGAATGCTGAAAAATGACAAAAAAAGGGTCGTGTGATTCGGTTTTAGTTGCGTGTTTCTGAGCCATGAATAGTTGCGTCTTCCTTGTGCGTGTGTAGAGCGACCCGGCGCTTTCGGCGTGAGCCTTTGTTTGTGTTCCAATCACCGACACGCATCCGATTTCGGGGTCCTACTTACTCGGGACAATAGTCGATCATCTCTTTCTTCCCTTGAGTTTTTTTCCCTTGTCCTTCTTCTTTTGGCCGCTTGCGCGCTTAACTCCTGCTCTTGATGGCAAACGGCAACCACTCATTACGCTCCTCCTCACCGACCCCTTCCACTATCTCGTGCTTCGTGTCGTGACAATCCGCATTTCGTGTTTAGGACCCAAGAACATCGCTGCATTATACTCGGTCTTACATTTGGCGTTTACCATTTTTCTTCGCCGCGTAACCCGCAACAGCAACGCGTCTGAGGCCTTCGCGGTAGATTTCCTTTGGATTTGCTTTAACGTCCGATCCAAACGTGAGACTTTTACGCTCGAGTTGTTCCGCCTTCGCCACAGTAACGGCCGACAATATCACCACCGATCCTGTTCGTGCATTATTGGTAAAGCAGTGTTGCCTGTCATAAGCCCTCCAGGTTTTTGTACTTCACGCCGTGCGAACACTTGGCTTTGCACAGTTCGCCTGTCACGAGAAAATGTTGCCGCAATTGCTTGTCGGTATTTAGCGTTTTAAACGTTTGAGTTCTAATGTTCTGGCTCCTAGAGCTGTCTCTAGGCTATGTTTTCAGTTTTGTCCTCGATTACAGTTGCTTGTGGCTGGTGTGCTGTGAGTTTCTTGTTGGTTTTGTTCGGGTCACGTGTTCGTTTTCAACGTGATGACGTCATGAGCAGTGTTCCCTTTGAGATGCGCAAATGTGCAGTTCCACCAGACCATTTGCGCAGTGAAATCCCATTCTCGCGCACTTGCAACAATCCAAATTTAATATCGTGTGTATGCCGCATGGCCTTTTCACCGCTTGAAACACTTCGCTAGTTGTGTGTCTACATGCTTGCGCAATCGCATGCGCCCTAAAGTAAACATTCGCTCAGTGTGAAATTTTTTTTTGGAGGGAACACTGTCACCAGCGCTTTTTTCAGAGGGAACACTGTCACCAGCGCTTCTGAACATCGCTGGTGATTGCATCATCTCCTGACTACCTTTGATGGTGATCGGCAGGTTTTATTTTTTTATTGGACGAACAGACGAACCTATTGCTTTTCTAGGCCGATCGGTCGGATTTGCAGTACCCTTGGATTTTTTTGCCTTCATGTCCTGTCGATTTCACTTCGACCTCTTGGGAGCTTTTTATCAGCTTGTTTCTTTAAAAGACCCATCATGGTCGTACCAGCAATTTGCTTGATGTTTCGCTCTTTCCTCGTCGATACTTGGAGTTCCCAGCAGAGTAAGAGAGAAGGTTTTCGCGATGTGTGTTTTGCAAATTCGTTTTCGAACGCTAAAGTTTGTCTGCACCGAAATAGTTGTTTTACAAGCACGCAACTGACCTAACAGCAGCTAGGTGATTATGAAAGCACGTTTGGATTCTTGGCAAAGTTAACTTGAAAGGAACCATCTTGAAAACGTTGTCTGAAAACTACTGTTTCAGGAATTTGTGGGTCTTAACAGTTTGTTTTGTCGTGCGCCTGGTACAACTCACGTTACCAGGAGTATGGCTTTTCAGAATGGTGCAAGATGGTGCTGTCAGGAAATAGAATAGTGAAAAAAGTCTGTTGCGAACGAACACACGATGGTAGCCCTTTGAGAATGTTGTATTGTGAAAAGCGCTGTTCGGACGAGTTTTCATGTCGTATGTGTCGTATGCTTTGGCTGAACTAGTGACGTAGACGGTGTTTTAAACGTTCCCAAAACACGTGACGCCTTTTCTCGCAATAAATAAATGATGCTGGAAAGACAACAGATCTGCTGATTCAAACAATACATAAACAGATCCGGAGGACACTGAAAAATTGCAGAATCTCAAAAGAAAACAGCGATCAGGAAAAGCTTCAACGGGTCATTTGATCCTTTTCTTATATTTTGCCGCGTCGTGAACCAGACTTGATCCAGTGTGAATCGGTTGGTAAAACTCTGCCATTGTTGCTGGGGTCGGACCCTGCAACCCCCCTGTTGAAGTGAGTTCAACTTCTGGCCTTTCGCCGAATTTGTTTTAACACATGGTCCCTTGGCGTTACAGGACTTAGGAATCAAACAAACGCGTAACGTCACTAAAATCGTTCGTTCCCATCACTTTGGCGCCAGAATTTGATGGAAAAAATAGACCGAGGTTACATGTGGTCTTGTGTCCCTGACACCCTGCACTCTCGCTTATGTCTAATTCTCAGGGTGTAATCCTCTGCGTGCTTGTTTCGGCGCTGCAACCAATGCTCAAACTTTTGATGGAAACCAACTTGCGGAACGCACGGTTTCAATGTACCAGCAGGCCAGAACCAGAGCGAAGTTGAGGTGTTAAATGACATCACAGTGACCTAGCCACCTCTTTAAAATGTTGGAACACCTGATGGCCAGCGGTATGTGCGAAGCCGAAGTCACGCTTGTGGTGCTACCAAACATTGGACAGTATGTCAAGAGCTAGATGTAAAAGAACAGCACACAAAATTGGAAAACTGATGCCACAAAGCCATTTTATGTTTTGCTACTCCTAAATCAACCACGTTTACGTGACTTTTTGGACATGAATAGTTTCAAAACTTGGAATGCTTGGCGTAAGTTAACTGAATTTTTTTTCAAATACTTAGCGGTGGAGCAACATTTGTGTGGAACCTGTAACTGAATAGATATGGACTCAGCGGCACAAGTAGCAAAGGTTGTAAAAATGATGCAAAATGTTTTTGGATTTGATGATTGTCTCAACGTTTTTGCTGTTCTTCGGATCTCATGACCGCTGCGAACTACTTAGTAAAATGCTTTATATATCAGTGGCAAGTCATTCCTCACTTTGCTATGTGACAGTTGCGTACACTCAGTTGCTGCGTAATATAGCGCATGTCACTTAATGTATAAATTAGGCGAAACACAAAATTTAGCCCTGTTTATAATAACATAGCAACTTACCACTTTTTGGGGAGAACCTGTTTTGAAATTTTAGAATCTAATCTCTCACTGTAGCAGGAAAACCATAATACCTGCTTCATTCTTGCGTGGGGACATCATTCCATATTGAATTATAAAATGCTCTCGAAAGTCATGATTTTGGATACCCGTTCACCATGCCTTCGTTTCCACATGCTTGATCATTATGTCTACAGCAATTCCTTGTCTATGCTAGCGTTTAGAAACAACGATTGTTTAAACAATTGAAGTGTCTAGTTTCCTTGTTATATAGGCATCTTGACAATCAAGCGATAGCCTTTCAAAAGCTAAGCAAACACGTTGAATATTTTGTCGGTTTCTGTAACAGTCTAGTCAACCAAAGATTCAGTATATCTCGATTACTTGGTTTTGTAAGGAGCAACTGACAACAGGACTGAGTCAAAACAGAGCACCCTCTTGGTTCAAAGGAAAGTGGTGTTGGTCAAAATTGATCAGAATAGAAGGTGCTTCTTCATTTCCATCTAAAACACTCACTCACTTTTATCTTTTTTACCACATCTTTCTAGTGGAAGGGGGTTGAAGTTTGAAAAGTATAAAAACACTCGAACAGTGTTCTGTCCATCACCCAATACATGGGCGTCGTAAGGGGGGACATGGGGATGTCTTGGACCCCTGGATTTTGAAAATTTCAACAAAAGAAGGTTGTTTTCTTAGTTTCGAGAGGGAAAAAACAAATTTCACCACTTTTGCCCCCCTTTGAAACGTTTTGGAAAAATACCCTAATGCCTGTTGAGTTCGTTTTGGCTCCTCAACATGAAACGTCTTATCACCCTGAAACAACAACGAAAGAAGACTTCGATTATCTAAGATAACAAAATAAATCAAGTTGGAAGTACTGACGAGTTTACGAAGAGCCGAACGAAGCTGGACATTAAAACAACGGACAAAGACATTAACTCTTTTAGAACACTATCATGTGCATTTATTTGATGTATTGTAAAATTGCACTCTGTATATTTATTGTAAGTTACATTTAGGAGGAGAGTAACCTGTAATAATATTTACAATAAGATCCCATACGAAAGTAGTAATAAAAATCCTGATAAAAACGATATTCGTTTTGAAACGATATTCGTTTCTATTATAAAAATTGATTTCGAAAATAACGCAATCACGTGATGTGGTTGTGGTCACCAGATCGACCAATCACCGCGCAATATGCAGTCACGTGATCGACGTATCATACGTTGTGTTTTCCTCTCGACCTGAAACTCACTAGCCAGTTAGTTGATCTTGTGGGCTTACCAGTCTCAATACCTAAACCAGTAGTGGGCTTACCAAACTGGAACAAACCCAATTGAAGGATGGATAGTTGTCGAACTTGTGGGGTCTGGTAAATTCGTGAACCAGAATACACTTGTAGCTGGCTACTATCCTAGAACGGCTAGACTAACGGAATTACCGAAGGTATAGCCAAATTTCTGTAAGCAGGTTGTAGTGCGACTGCTTAATACTATGGGTTACTCTCTCTCCCTCTACTT
>JGI24158J21664_10001954_pt1 | contig 24245 bp, 15 predicted proteins | sample Ectturendosymbi3_FD_21664 | JGI IMG/M metagenome (IMG submission 21664) | reverse complement strand
AGTTAGACATGTCATAATTCCACAAAATATCTACTACAAAAAGAAAATCTACCAAATTTGGCTGTTCTGGTATACATTTATATCAAAATCTGCTACAGTTACATTTACTCAACTGTTTTTAAACGAGGAAATCTGCTAAATTGGCTTTATCATGATTCAAAACATATGTGAAAATCTGCAAAATCTGGCAGCACTGTTATGTGCTTATATTAAAATATTGCTTATTACATACAGTACATACAAGCATGAAGACTACCAATAATCTGCAAATAACAACACACACTGTACAATAGATCCTTTGTAAAAGAAATTTGAATACTGTACAGCACAACAGCTAACCTAATTTTCATAGACTTTTATGTTTATTTTCCTAAAACCGCACAGTCTAACGCTGCTTATAACTGCCGCAGTTTTCGAAGTCTTGCCCAAAAAAGTATTTTGTCTTTTGCCCTGTGACGTCACTTAGACGGCAAAGCCGCTTTTATCTTCAACAGTGGGACCGTGGCAGAAAAGAGAGGACCTTTGACTTGAGAAAAAGTTATATAATTCCACGTTGACAGCAGTAACTGAGCCAGGGGTTTTAAAAAATGCCAAACAATCGTTTTTCATGCCAACACCATCAAAAAAGGCCAAAAAATGCCAAACTATGATGTACATGCCAAACTCCATTTTTTCATGCCAAACAACTTTAAAAAAGGCAAAATTTCTGGAATTTAGCTTAAAAATGAGAACCTGCCAACCTTGCTCAGCGCTTGCGCTGATTAGCCTTAACAAACAAAATGAAGACAATTGTTTCGGATAAAGTGAACTATCGCGGGACACTATCATAAACATGCGTAGTGGACGAAAGGTCTGCAAAAAGTGGTGAGATGGTTTCTGGACGCTGCCGATAAACCAGATACCCACCAAAACCTAATTATTACTTTTTGATTCATTTACCACGTTCCTTGAAGTTTACATGCAAAATTATTTCGTGGTTTTTGCATTAAGTCGACAAATAAACAAGCAAAAAGTATGCCAAAACAATCATTCTCCCTTGCGAAGGTAAAAAAAGTTTACGTAAAATATCAAACTCAAGGGGGGGTTGACCCCAACTTCCCTTGCGTACGCCCTTGGCCTACTTTCTTGATGTTCGATCTTGCACTGACCAAAAGTTCGCAACAATGCAAGACTGGCAGACACTGCAGAACCTCGTTGAAAAGCAATATTGTCAGCAGGGCTGAAAAAAGTGTGGAAATGGGGAAGGAGCTTCCCGGGAAATCGTACATGCTCACGGGAAATTAATCAGGTGCAAGTCAAGTAAAATCAAATAATACGCTAAGAATTGCAAGCAACCACAAAACGGACGGTTACGAATTTTCTCGCTGAGTCATGGTGGCCCAATACCGGGCATTGTGACGCAACAGCTGCGCCTCCATCACAGCAGTGGTCTCATGCAGTCGCTGGTCGCGCGCAGGCAGGCCCGTAGCCAGGTTTCAAGATTTGGTGGGGCGCAATACATTTTTAGGGGGAAAGGATTTTTACTTTTACTATATATTTAAAACAAATTTTTCTGGACGCAACAAAGTTTGGGGGTCACAAAAGAAATTTAGGGGTTATGGCCCCCGAATGCCCCCCGTGGCTACGGGCATGCGTGCAGGGTTGCCAATTTGGCATTTTTGAAGTCAGATTTTGAAATTATGTTTTTAACACACTTGGCTTTTTTTGAAAATCAAAAAAGCCGGTCAAAATATAGCTTTTTCCTTTTTAATATTTTCAGTCGGCTTTTTCAATCGGAAAGGCCTGTCGCTGGAAAAACATTCTGTCTGAGCTGCATATACATTACAGATTTCTTCTGACGATAGTCTATGATCATGCAGGGTGCAAGAATAATGCAAAGATTTTACTGATGCTCTAAAATGTTCGATATATTTAATAAGAAACAAATGTACGCCAGTGTACTCACTGAGCAAGAAAATGCTTCTAAAAATTGGAATTGCATTATATCAATGTTTCTGACGAGTTTTAATATCCATTTTTGTTTGGTTATGCATACTTTATGTGTAGCCTATATGTCTTAGGATTGCTATCTGGTTTATTTTGGCTTTTTCTGAGACATGTTCTTGCGTTTTTGATGAAGACAGATCGGTAACCATGGTCGCGTGTCGTAGACTCGTAATAGCGGCGGAAGGCTATTAGTTATAATATTGCTGCTATGATGAGTGATGACACATGCCGAGGTTTAGGGACGTACCGAGGTTAGATTGCGCTCGGGACAAGAAAAAAAAGTTTGGCGCCTCCGTATTTAAATCTAAGCTATTTTGGGATGAAATGTGCTGCATTGGACAAAAAACTTGGGACATTTTTGCGACTTTTCGGTGGCGCCCAGTGATTCGGCGTCCGGTGTATTGTGTCCCCCTCGTTCCGCCCCTGGTGTGACACGTCGGTTCAAGGTGCGCAGCTGTGAAATTCGCAGTGCCCTGAATGTCGAAACACTTCTCCTAATTGAGAGAATACAACTACGTTAGTTCGCCCAGGTATCCAGAATGCCCAACGAAAGACTGGTGAGGCAAGACCTGCGGGCTAAACCCACGGGTAAGCGACCCAGATGTCGTCCAAGGCCTAGGTGGAGTAACTGCATCTCCGACCTTGTTTGGTCCCATCTTGATGTGGAGCCAGAAGATCTGAAATTGCTGTTGATCTTGATGTATTCCAAGTTCTCCTATGGATGTTGCCACCGCAACCCTCACTAGAGGAAAATCGGGCATGAAAATGGATGAAATGAATAACATTTACGTTAGTTTATTCACCGGTGTTTAAAAGTGATCAGCTAGCGAGTGAACAAGTTCTTTGGACGGCTAGAATTGATTTATACGAAGGTAGAGACGGCTAGAAATAATTTGTCTATAATTCGTGATACCTTTCGCACCAAATAGGATGTAAAATTAAATTCAGATACGGCTATTGTTGCGTCAGCGTCATATTGCGGCCTGCGGGTTGCCTTGTAAGTCCTCATGTGGCCCACGGAGAAATTTGAGTTTGACACCCCTGATCTACATTGTTCTTTCTCCAGGAAATATTGCAGTTGAGCAAAAGATCATCGCTGCTGCCGTTATGATCGCGCTTTTGATATTCACGTGTTTCTGAAGTCTAAACATGAAAAAGGTTTATACGTGCGTATTTCGGCCAATTAAAAGCAAGATGCTCATGCTTCTTAAGCAAAATTCACTTAAGCTCATGGTAAAGTTTATAAATTTGCGCTAATGAAAAAAAACGTTTATTGCGGCGCACTGCTTTGATCGGCCTTAAAAGATATATTCACCACTATCACATCGCCTGACACACGCGAGGTTAATTTTGCAGCAAGAAAATACCATAGCTGCAGCCGAAATCCTCATAAATTTTGAATCACTGAAGCTTGTGTAGGTTGCAAACTGCTATGAAGTCTGACCTGAAGTTCTGAAATCTTCAAATCAAGTTCTTGGGCTTTCTCCTGTGTGCGTCAGGTGGCCTGTGTTTTTTGCAGGTCACAGAAAGATTTGCAAACTGGGGTTCTCATCCCCACTAAAATGGAGGCCGAGGTGAATGCACCAGCTACCGGGGCATCTCTATCCTTATAACCTCATTGGAAGAGTGTGTGAAAGGTGCCGTGAAAAAACATCCCGCGAAACAATCGAATCAAAGTTGTGTGATACCCAGTGCGGTTTTCGTCCCGGCCGTAACACTGCAGACAAAACTTTCACTCTCCAGCAATTTTCGAAAAGTCTTGAGAGTATGTCAAAGACGTTAACACATGTTTTTTCGAATTCGAGAAAGCATACGACCGCGCTCCTGGTGAAGAAAGGTGAAACGCTTTGTGCAGCGTTGTGGGAGTACGATGTTAACGGCCGCCCATCCACCAAGTCACGCTCTTCCTGCTCAGCTCACGCAGTTTTGCCATTTCAATCTTTAAAAAAAATCTGGTTTATTTTGCAATCGTTTGGTTTATTTTTTTGCGATTTGGTTTATAGTTTATTTTTTTAGTTTATTTTTATATTTCTTTGGTTTATTTTTAGTTTTTTGAAGATTTTTTACGCCAGGTATCAGATGTGTTCCCTGCAATGATATATGTCTGGTTTCGGCGTTTTAAAGAAAATCTAAGCAAGCTCATGGACAGTCTTTCGTTTTTAGCAACAGTCTGTTCCAAGATATCGTTGTACCAACAAGAACAAGTACTCTACAAACGTTGACATGTCATGTAGTTGATTTTTTTAATCCAGGACCTTATTTAGGATATGAAACTTGAACTTTGAGAAGTGACATGGTTTGTTTTGAGTCAGACGAGGAATCCGTGATAAATCCAAACGATGTCTCAATTTCACCTTGTGCCTATTTTTAAGAAAGTACCGGGTACCAACTCGTTCAAATATAATCAAGGAAAAGCAATTGATGTTTGTTTCAAATGCCTTATGAAACATCATAGGACCTTTAATTTAGTAGTAGGGGATAGAAAGTGCAGAAAGTAAACTCATTGGAAAAACTGAATAGCCCAACAGTGGTAGAATTTGATAATTGTCCTTTTGTAAAATGTTACTGACACAGTAGAATATTGGACTGAAGTATGCTTGTATGGAGATGCCGTCGGAGAAAACTCATACGAAAAACTGGCTGGTTTTGCTCAACGCGTATTAGGTAGCCAATACCTCACTGTTATGCAGAAATGGAACAAGTATTCGGCGAGATACACGTTGTAAAACTAAAATTGAACAACAGAATGAGTGCAGAACTGGTAATTATGCAATTTTGAATATCAGGACTGGATTGAAAAGAGACAATATTATAAAGCATGTTCTGATTATCACTGAGATTCCAGAAGCAGTGATAACGTGAAGTTTTATTGGCACTAGTTTGGTATGCAGTGAAAACAATATTGCTGAAAGTTGTGTTAATGTAGATAATTGTGACTGTTTTTGTAGAATAAGGTTCCCATTTGCATGCGTTCATCATTATGCTTTGTTTTTTTGTGTGTTCAGTTTATTTCTGCTTCAGTTTTGTTTATTCTGGTCTTTTTTTGAGGCTCATCTAGTTTATTTTAGGGAAACCGACGCGGCAACACTGAGCTCACGTGTTCATATTCATGTCGGCGGATTTCATCACAACCGCGGCGCTCACCGTGGTTATAGACAATCAAGCCCATATGCGTGATGATGCATGTTGGTATTTTCTGTTGTGTTAATGATTAGTTTGTATGTGTGTTTTGTGCGCGTGAGTGTTCGATGAGGGCAGTCAGAATTAAAAGCCTGTTTAAATCAAGCACGTGTGAGACGTTTTGCTGATAAGCATAATTCATTCTACCAAAACAGTTTTCTCAATGCCAGATAAGTGTGATTTAAGCGATATGCTGTTTGTGGTGGCCGCTCACATCCAGGGTACAGATTGCTATGAATGGAAAGGCAGTGGGCATAGCACAGCAGGAGATAAAATTTGGCACAGCGTGGTATCTGTCAGGTAGAGACCGTTACCTATGTTCAACACTGTTAAATGCTGAAGAAAATACTTGACGCAACCTTCATACAGCACTGCTTCGGCCGTTGTAACGTCAGGAAACGAACAACAGAGCATGGCTTGTTGTTTGGCTGCCACCACCCTAGCAGTGGTGTTGCGATCTGACGTTTAAAAAGCTAGTTTTTAATTAACCTTTTGCGTTTACCAAGGCAATTATGCTTGCTGGCGCCAGTATGAACGTCTGTAGCAGAAACTAACACAGCGACAACATAATTAATTGTGAACGGCTCGGCGAACTGTGATTCACACTGCAGACGATCGTTGACGTTTGAGGTGTGAATAATGTGGTTGGTCGCTAGGAAAAGATCTCCGATTAAAAGATCGGCAACGTGCGATATGTGATCTGTCCGTTTGGTGGACAAGCAAAGCATTTCCGTACAATGAAACACCAACCACTTGAACAGCGCAAATAACCTCAACTACGGATGGCAGATCATTTTGATGCGTAGTCATACATATCTTATTTAACAATAAGCATTAGCTTGTTATAAATAGGAAAATATATGTCATAATTAAAAATGACGCAATGTTATTTTTCACACAAAAACGGTCTTACATTCCAACTCCAACTTTTCCAAATTGGCCGACAACTTACGTACAATTCAAAATCAATTGCACATAATTCGTCAAAAACTTGCACAAATTTGGAAAAAACTTAATGCATCATCAGGAGATCATCTTGTTTAACCTGTTTTTAACCACGCTGCAAGCACACATCGCACGCTACAAGCACTTATCAATAGCATGCTGCATCATAGCCATGTTAGATTTGTACTGACAAAGATACATTAGAAAAAATACTGGAAGGGTAAGGAATTTTCCATATACACCCTTGTCACGAGGATCACTTATGCGTGTGCAGTGTTTTACAGTATAAGCGACAAATTTGGAATTCATTCTTCGGTGTTGTGTGCACTGGAAGCTAATGAAGCAAAAACTTTGAACCGTCATGCAATGGTGGCTGTAACAGAAAATCCATCCAAGGTTTAGCAATCAACTTCGAAAGCTATCCTGGTGCCGACGTGGTCTTCAGACTTCTTTTCAATCCCATCCAGTTTAATCAGAAATCCTCTTATCTATTTGGAGTAAAAGCTGGTGTCCACTTGGGATGGATTTTAGGAAAGATACCCAGAGGTACAGTCTGGATAGAAAAGTAAGAAATGTTTTCCAAATTTTTTTCCTTGAGGGATAACAGCGTTATCATTTCTTCTTACAGCGCCACAAAGCCGAAACAGTTTGACCAAACACTTAGCAGATTTGCGTTTCAAACTTTGACAGAGTGAAATTAAAAGCATGCAACTAATTCGCTGCTGACTAGAAACAACACTTCCATAAGCGGATCCAGGACTTTTAGGAGGCCTAAGGGTCGGTTCAAGTTCATCTGGGTGTTTCCTGACCGCGTAGAGGCGAAGGCCATTGAGGTCCAAGCCCTCGATGAGGGCCTGGGTGTTTTTTCCCCAGAAAAGGTTTAAAAAACTTGCCTTCTATTTTTGTACATAAAGCGGCTATACCGCGGAAACGCCATTTTAGAAACAGGTAGAAAAAAAATTTGCAAGAGGCAGCAGAGCACGGGTCTATGAAAAAAGTAACTTATTTCGTACTGAACTTTTGTCCAAAACCTGTTGCTAGTTGGTCAGATGCTAATCAGTACCCCTTTTAGTTAACATCTAATATAATGTAAATCATTTGCCTACCTGGCATGGTTGGGTTTGCTCTTTTAGCATTTACACTGAACACTCCAGCCTAACTTGTGATCACATGCAATGGACGTTAGTCGTAGCGGATTTTGCTGTCCTCCTTCAACTAATGCAATCAGCTGCCACACTCACGAAAGCTTGTAGGAAAAGCAAAGTACTCACGAAAGTTTGTGGGAAAGGTAATATAGTCTTCGTTGGCTGAGGGAACAATTATGTTGATTATTTAAGTTTTTGCACTTACTAAGCAGCCCAACCTCATGGAAATGAAACAAGAGTTTTTATACTTACATACGGTTGATGTGGCAATTGACAGTATTTTTTGGTTAAATGTTGCATGAAAGAAGTTTTTTTTTCAGTGAAATAAACAGATTCACACTGCACAAACTTAGTAAAACAAGCCTTGCATTAATGTTTCTGCACTCATGGGTGAATCCCGGGTAGCTAAGGGTATCAAGGCACCCCAACATTTTTCAGTTATTTTTTGATCGATGATTCCCGGCTCACAGCTGAGGAATGAAGTAAATTTGTTTAGAAATCGCTAAATATGTCCTTTCGTGCACCAGGAAAGGGACGAAAATATTGAGCATGTGCCGCACAAACTTTCATCAATATCCCTATGCAGTTACAGCAGAAAAGGAAATGATGTAAGCTTGGACATTTCATGACAAACCTTTCACTAGGTACGTGACGCCAACGAATGGTGAAGTCTCTGTTGCTGAATGCGCACACATTTAATATTAGCCAGCTTCCAGATTTTAGGATATTGGTCAGCGTTCTCATCACTTTGGCAAAAATTTTACTGATATGAGTTTAACTACTGGAAAGTATGCATGATGAACATCAAATTTTGACCTCTTTCTTAGCACATAACATTGTTTCTTTGTTTTACTTTTTGTTGCATCATCTTGTCAGTGTCTTATGTGCTAAAGGGTATTTTCACATCATTGTGCAGTTGCAGTATATGCCATTTGCCTCTGATTTGTTTCTAACTACAAATAAGGCTTGCACATATGCCGACTGAGCAGGCATTCGTCAAACTCTCTATGCCACATTAAAAAAAAAAGAACGGATATGCTACAAATATTCTCAATTTAATTTTTATTTGAAATTTCACGGGTTTTGCCAAGATCTATTGTTTGATTTCATGTACATTTTTAGGTCAAATCTCTCTCGTATGCTGCATTTTCAACACGGTTCTACATTAAAGAAATGTCATGAGCAATGAAATTTAATGAATAAAATTGCATGTCTGTGCCGCAGTCATTCGGTCTGTACGCAACAGAGCAAAATGCAAATTTTCTACTTCGAGAGAAAACTTTCTTGTTTTTCGAAACTGCCAAGGCTTCAGTAATTGCTGGTAACAGGGAGAAAAGTAAGGTTGAATAACATATCACCAGCAATCGTCCTAAGCGAAGGCTGTTTTGTAGCCCGGGGTGAAGAATTAACCCTCCTCTGCGAACGTTGTTCGGCTTTAAACAAAATAAAGTCACAAGCATTGAACGCCTACGTATCGCGTACAGCCGTACTACGAGCTAAGAATAGACGTTCTGCCTTTCGTCATCCGACAGATATTGCTGCTGGCATGGGTGTCGACAAATTTTGTACACATACATTGAACTTGGCGATTTGCAGCAAAAGAGGACTTGGAGAACAACGAGGCAGAGTGGAACAACACATGCCGGTACTCGACCTGTAACTTCCTTTCACTTTATAGACCATTGCACTGCAGACCATTCAATTGTTTTTGCGTTTTAGTGACTCGGACCTATAATATGTTTCCTACTTGTTATCAAATATGATTAAAAACTTTATAGGAATGGAAGATACCCAGAAATGATAGTAGTAAACATGAGAAACCTTTTGCGAAGCTCAGATTCTGCCACATAAAGTTATTAGGTCAGCAGTAAAAACATTTGACATAATCAGCTGTGGTTGTGCAGGCAGCTCTTCCGAAATTGCATAAAAATGGTTTGCAGAAGTTAAGCGGAATTATATGTGTGCAATCTAAAGGTGAGAAACTGCGCATAAGGATTTTCCTAAATGACATCCACAGCTTTTACAGTCTGAGTTGATAGCAATCCAAAAGTAACAACAGGCTGACTTCAAAAGCAGACTTGCTGAAAGCTTTCCGAATACCACAATTCAACAACCAAATTGAGCTCTAAGCTAAAATTTCAACAAAGTATAATTTTACAACGTCGCGTTTGATTTGAAAGTATCATCAAGAATTAAAACATTTGCAAATGAAATCTACGGTTAGGGAAATGTAAAAATTGTCGTGCTGCCTTGTAGGTGGCTTTTGATGAATGTTTTTAACTACTGTAACTTCCATCTTCTAGGAAAAAACACTCAACTGGCAAGAAACGAATAAAGCCTTACATGAGACCACGTCCTGTTTTGTCTCAAATGAGTTCTTTTTTTAAGGTATGTCGGAGTTACAAAAATACCTTTCTTTTGAGGGACGTAGTTAGGTAGAACATTGTGAACATTTGAGAAGCCACAAGTTCACTAAACTGTGATGAGAGGTTATTAATGAGAAAATCACTTTTATGACTAAGGCAACAGATCCGCGTAAAATATACCCAGCCAGGACTTTTTTCTATCGCTACAAGCAATTTTACAATAATTTGTGCTTCCTCATCACATGACGGGAATTTTGTTAACTTTGTTTGCGGTGAAAAACTTGAGCAGAACTGAAAATGTTTCATGATAATTATCCGCTCCCGAAACCCAAAGTGTTTCTAAATGATTTGGGAAACTTCTGAAAAACATAAGGTGTACGTGTTTTGCTCTTTTTCAGCGGTTCTACTTTAAGGCGTTGCAAAACTGTGTTATTTTCTTCTCTTGTTTCAAAATCTGGGGATCGGATGTTCGTGAGATTGCATTGTTTTCTTTGTTGTTTTTAATTCGTTGTTATTGTTGTTTTTCCTTCTCTATCATCGCTATTGTTTGTGCGGTTTCACGCACTGTTGCTCATTCACTTGTTAAAATCAAAACCATGAGATGGTGCGTGGACAACGTAATATATACAGTTACTCAAAAGAGCAAATCGTCGATGTTCTTCTGCCGTTCGTACCATGTACCTCCACATTGTTCGTTGTGGGTTAACGACAAAAATGTTCTTCACATCTTTAACGAGAATAAAGTGTATATTCGTTACAAGGTCGTTCTCGCTTTTCTGGCTTAATTCTTTATAACCGAGCGTGTGTAAAGCAACGTAGATCGCTCTTGGACAGCTAAAAAGATGTAGATATTGAGAATATATAGCCAGCGCTTACGCTGGTTCGGCATATCTGAGGATGAATGCACATCATTTCCTATCCGACTGTCTGGGAATATGCGTTATTTTATGCTTTGCATAACAGCTACCAGTGAACATGCCAATGGCATATTGTTACCTAATCTCAACGAAGATTGAGGGGGCAATTTCATTAAAACAACTAATTTTTGGGGTCTTTAGTCAAAAAAGAACAACACCCGTGCTTAAATGAAAACGTTTCTTCCGTATTTGTCCATGATAATTTTGGTTGGTTTTCAAATGTGCTTTAAATCTGAGTAAACAGGGTGATAATTTCTGAGTGGATTGTGCGATTGTCCGACAGTCTTCCTGTAGTGACACTTATTTTTTCATTGTGTTCCTTGAACTGATGAGTTCGATCAAGGCAAAAATAAACCTTGCCTTTGGTTTTAGCTCTCCACGAAATTAGCTTCCCGCGGTAAATTTAGGCATCAATTATGGTTCCTCGACATATAACGAGTGAATACGGGGATTACTTGCCGCAGGCATAAATAAAACAATTTTCTGAAACCATGGGAGCCTTGCGGTACTTTCAATTCACATGGCACAAGGCAATCACCAAAAGCTTTACTCGTCATGGATAAACTACATTGAATTTTACATTTTGATTCCAGAAATTATTTCTGTTGTGGGAATGTATATCGTTGCATCTTATTATTATCTTACTGCCATCTTTCCTGGTCATTTTGTACTCCAAATCTTTCTCGCAAGAGTTATATTTTTCTCAAACGTTTTTGTGACAAATCAAAACAAGTGTAGAAAAAGCGAAGTTTGTCGAAACATTGGGTTCCTGTTCAGCAAAAGGTTATTTTGCAAAAGTAAACATTTAGGCCAGTAATTCTTTACCTATGGGTCGTGACCCACGAGGTGGGTTTTGGTGCGTCATGGAAAGTCGACTCGGTAAACATGAGACATAACAATGGTCACATTGACTGAGATACCTAAATCAACGTACATTTGCCGTTTTAGTGCGTACCATTTAGCTGTAGTTTGGATTGAACTAGATTAAAGCACCGTTTTTTCTCTAACCATGCAAAAGCTTTGTACACAAAACTCTACTGCTAAATCTACAGTCCCGCTTTTCCGCTTTTTCTTCGCTTATCAACAAACGTTGTTTCAACTTTACTACATAGGCTAAATAAAAGTGCGATAGAAATAACTAAATTCTATAATTGGTGCCATTTTATGAGCAAAGGTTTCTGGGTAACGGTGTCATAAACCCGATTGAAAGTATGTCACAGTCGGAAATTGGCTAAGAGCCACTAATTTAAGCTATTTAACGTTTGGGAAAAATTGCGATATCACAAAACTCTCTTTCTCATTGTCTCTTCAGAAATATTTGTTTTTACTATGGTCAACGCTTGCGTTTTCGCAGTAAAATAACCTGAATTAAAAACAAATTTGAAAAAGTTAGCTCGTTATGACATCGTTGTGGCTGTTCTGCGATACTAAAAATTAGGCTACATGAATCATATACTAAGCATGACGTAAGAGTTTGACATGTGATATTACTGCGACATTTGCGTCATTACCAGAGTTTCTCGGCCATGGTTGTTCTGGCGCGCCGCCTTTTTTCTACCAGGCGATCACAAGAGCTCACCATGGTATTTAAAACTCCTTGGCAGCGCACTTCAGTTGCTGGAGTGTCAGACGCGCTGTCAGGAAACGGATCGCATAGACGTACTTTGTCAAGAAAATGGAAGAAATTGAAAAGGTTGGAATCAACAATTTGATGGTTGTTTGCGTTACTAAGAGTCTTTTTCCTTCGATTTAAATGGATATAGGCACTAACGAGTATGATGTGCAGTTATCACATAACGAATGCCTGGTTTTGATACTTCAGAAAGGTATCGGGTTGTACTAGATTTTGAAATATAGACGAAACGACAGTTTATGAATTTTGACGTTTTTCCAGTCGATTTACATAATTTAATTTTTTTTTTCGAAAAGGTTGTCCAAAAAAATTACCTGCACGGTAGTCCCAACCAATGTGTGCGTGCAGCAGTGGCTATAAAAAGAAGTACAAGATCAATTAAGGGGAGTGATATGTCTACGTAGTACATACACTGAGAAGATTACACTCAAAGTAATTTGGAAAACGACACGCACGTGACAAATTTGTTGATGTTCTGTGGCTTCAGCATACTTTACCGTAATTGTTTGCAATTTATTTGGATCGTGAAGAGTCTTTGATCAACGGAATACCTTTCATTGCAGATGAGAATAAAACGATCATTAGGGACCGGTTCAATTTTCCATGACCAGTCCTGTTTTTGCCGTTGACGAAATGAACAAATAAACAAACGATTGGCGTTTCATATGTTTTTTCTAAGTTTGCTACTATAAAAGGTCACAGATTTATAGCAAGTATTTACAAATAAACTGAGTTTTAGTATATTTAACACAGTGATTTATATCCCAAATATTTGTCAATCGACTTTCTGTTTTGAAATGGTAGCAAAAGCCAACCTTGAATGGTAAAGTTTACTGCAAATCTTGGGATTTAGCAGCAAATCTTAAATACTTCTGCAAAAAATTTTAGTACTGATAGAATTATTAAGATTAGTTTGTGTGAAATACACCAGTCTTTGGCTTAAAATTTGATAGTCACTACTTGGAAGAAAATAGCAGTAAAGATTGAGAAATGTTGGAGTACTTCCACTTAAAATTTTTTCCTCAGTGTAGTACAGTGGTTTTTAACCGGGTTGCCGCAATACGCTAAGGTGCCATTTACAATACTCAGGATTGCTGCAAGCTGATTTTTCAATATATCATATAAAACACATTTTCAAACTGTCCTCAAACCTTAAGGAAAATAGCTATGGATTCGCCAGTCTATAAAGTACGAAAAACACTGGTTAGTCACTCAGGCGCATAACTGGACAGACAACTATTTTCTTGTTCTCGTACTTGTGTAAAACAACAATGCTGTTGAACTCATTCAAGTGCCCACAGAGCTCACGAACTCAAACGGTTGTTTATGCCCACTGGCAGCTAGTAAGATAAAATTCCGTTAGAGTTGTCTGAAAGTNGTGCAAACGCCTTAGGCGAAAAATCTACTGAAAGTAGTTTAAGAACTTCTTTCGCCCTCGCCTGACCCAAATTCGATCTGTTTTGGNTTTGCTTGCTTTGATGTTCGATTCCAAAATAAAGTTGCAAAAAGTTTGTCAACAANGAAATGTTTGTAAGCGCGGCCATCGAAATCGGGTCTTGCAGCACTCAACGCGCGACTGCGGTCAGGATANTCATTAATTGTCTTTGTCCAGGCAAACGAAAACGACAAAAGAGTCGAAGACGACAGAAAGGAAAGAGGAGTTTGGGGAAGCCAAGCTGAGTTTTTGCTTTCTTGCATCGGTTATTGCGTTGGTCTCGGAAACGTATGGAGGTTTCCGTACCTGGCGTATGATAATGGAGGAGGTGAGTGCTTTTTCAACCTCGTGCAATCAAAATCATGCATGTGAAGCCTGTTGCGAGTTTTTTTTCTCATAACGAAACAGGGTTGCCAGCCTGTCTTCACCAAAAGAGCCGGACCTAATCTCGAAAAGAGCTGGAAAACGCCATATAGCAGTCTTGAAGCATATACATATGAAACATGCATTACCAAACACAAAATAGAAAATCCGTCTGAAACATCGATGTAATACAATTCCAATCTTCAAAAGTATTTTCATTCCCCGTGAGGGCACTGTGGTACATTTGTTTCTTATCAAATACATCGAGCATTTTTAGGGCAAAAGTAAAATCTTTGCAATTTTCGTTGCACCCTGCATGGACATAAACTCTCGACATAAGAGATTTGTAATGTATTTGCAGCTCAGACAATGTTTTGCCAGAGTCAAGCCTTTCCGACAGAAAAAGCCAGATTATTTCCGGCTTTTTTTATTTTTTTCAAAAAATGCCAATTATTTTCAAAATTGCCAAGTTTGTTAAAAACGCCAGAATTTCATGATGTGGTTTGAAAAAAGCCAAATTGGCAACCGTGTGAAGTAAAGAGACCAGAAGCACTAGGTGGTCACATAAAAATCAAAGGATTATTGCTTTGGTTAAATTGTGCTCTTAATCAGTAGCGTAGCCAGCCGAAAATTTTGGGGAGGCCAAATATTTTGATTTTAAGCGAGCAACAGTATTTTCTTTGGGACACCGTCTCTCAATGCACAAAACGACAAGATATGCTAGAAATTTGGGGTCATGGCCTCCTTGCCCCTCCCGTGGCTACTCCTGTGCTCTTAATTCGTACAAAAAGTGTGGTGAACTGCCGACAAGCTTTCAGTTGCAGCAGCTGTGCATGGTCTACCATCGGCTCTCATTCTGCAGTAGTGTGTCAAATGTAATTACGACGCAATGCCGTTTGTGCGTATCGTATGCACGTCTATACCAGTAAATACGCGTGTTCACACGCATACTCGGGCGGTGTTAACCAAGAAGAGCCTTTTTTCGTTACTGCGTTACTGCTGTGTTCTTGAAAATAACAGGCGCCACCCCAAAAATAAAATAAAAAATAAAATCGGTTGATTCATGGAACCCTGCAAGCAGTGGCATTTCTGAGGGGGTGGGGCTGGGTGCCCGTGTCCCCTAGATTTCTGGTTGGGCCCTAGTTTGGCTACCCATGTTGTGTTTCGCAACAATGCAGGATACACAAATCACCACGCAGGTCAGACATTTATGTTGGACCCCTTATTTTATCCTTGGCCCTGCAGTGCCACCCCACTTTTATAATTCCACAAAATCGCCACTGCCTGTATGTCTCTGTCAATAAAGATAGTTACGTACAGGCCCAAACACGCGAGTGTTTACAAAAGTGCTTCTCAATCGCCTGTACTGTACATAACTGGATCGACACCTTGCAGTGTATATGTCATTGACCGGATTTTTGTTCCGACTTTGCTCTCAGGTTCTTTTCTCATACCTTACTTGATCATGCTGACGTTTTGCGGAATTCCCCTGTTCATGACAGAACTTGGGTTAGGGCAATTTTCGGGATATGGTGCTATGACATCTTGGAGATCTAGTCCAATATTTAAAGGTATGAAAATCTTAGAAAGAAGAGTTGTGAAAATTTTTCAAAGCTTTATCAAGCCACTGAGCTGAAGAAGAATCTTCCTGCGAGTGTGCTGTTGTTATGTGTTTCTAAACTTTTTTGTAAATGTTCTTCCTGTAAATGTACTGTTTCTAAAGAGGCGCCACCAATTCAATTGCTTTTTAGATAACTGTTTTAATTTTTGGTGCTGTTATGAAGTATTCTGAATAAGCACTTGCCATTGAACGTTTGAAGAACTATTTGATGCAGAGAGATAATCGATCTTCACTGCCTGTGTATCTTTGCAGGAATCGGAATCGGGATGCTTAGCGTGTCCTTTCTAGTAGCCATTTATTACAACGTCATTATTGCCTGGTCCTTTTACTACATGTTCGCGTCGTTTCAGTCCGTTTTGCCTTGGACGTACACGTGCGGACAGCCATGGAATGCAAATCCGTGCCCAGTCGTCAACGTAATGACAGATTCTTAACGTGCTTGTTTGCTAAAATGCGGCAGTTTTTTACATTTCACTGTTTTTGTTTCGCGCAGACGACGCTTTGCACTGGCAATTGTTCCGTAACAGAAATGAGTACAACGATGGCCCCCACCACCATGGAGACTACTACATTCGTAACGACGCCCGCTTTTATTAACAGTAGCTTTACGACGCCCGATTTTGTTAACAGTAGCTCTGCACCAGTTAAAGTAAACAAAAACAAAACAAAGAGAGTTGGACCAAGCGAGGAATANTGGAGGTAATAACAAAGCTTTTCAAATTTATCAATACGATTTTAGNGTTTCTGNCACTGAAAGAGTATACGNCATCACGTTTAAATACATATATAAATATGTGACAGTACCAGAATCCTCAAACAGTGAAACATATACTGNACATGATAACACCAAAAACTTGAAAGCTTTATACGTAGAGTAAGGAATATATATTATTTNAATATACGAACGAAGTAAAACAAATAACAAACAAGTTATTAGAGTGGTAAGGCTGCTCTGAGAAAGCTGCTTAAATTTTCCTGTTTTCTGAACCCATTGTCATTTGTCAACCTTAAAGTATCTTAAATTTCTTAAACATCACCATGAACAAGATTTGCACTATCTGCACTTCTTCCAGGAAGCGGGTCTTGAGAATCGATCGAAGCACTGGGATTGATGATCCAGGAATTGTTTTATGGGATTTGTGCCTGTGTTTGTTACTTTCCTGGATCGTCGTATTTCTTTGCCTCGTGAAAGGTGTGAAGTCGTCCGGCAAGGTAAAATAGCAGTGTTTTATTTTGGGATCAGGGTGTGATTATAATTGCTGTAGGTAGCAGTAAAAAGTAGTTAACATAACGCAATGATATGCAATTATCTTTAAGGACATTTTTCAAAGGCTTAAACCCATGGATAAGATTGCAAATGGCTTTTTCAAAGCAACCAACAATACCAGCGACATTGTTTCATTGGCACTAAGCCACAGTTGAAAATGAAAGCATTTTACAACCTTTCCAAATTCTTGATCCACCTTCGCCATAGAGGCGTTCTAAACGGGACAGCCTTTAGTGTAGTTGAAAATGCAGCGCCCCGAGCAAAAATGAGCAATGTGTGTTTTGAATGATAACAATGAAAGAAGGTCGTAGTTTGTCAGATAAATACCACTGTGTGACTAACGAGCAACGAATAATGAATCAGTTTGTAAAAAAACGGAAACTAATCAACAACGCGCTTGTTCTCCTGAAAAGAACCAAAAAATATAGGAACAAGAAGCACAAATATGTCTACAAAATAAAGTTCGATCGGATAAACAGAGCAAAAAGTTCGTTTTGAAATCACATGCTTCAACCAGTGGATAATGCATTTTAACCAACTCGTTTATATGTTGTAAAGATCAACGAGGCAACAGAACGATTCTTATTGCTTTTAGCTCCGTTGTACATAGCAGTAGTAGTTTTACATTGCCCCGTCATCTTTGATCGTTATCGCTTAAAATTAGCTTCGGTAGATTTTATTCCGAGGCATTTCTTAGTCATGTGCTCACAGCGCCAGCCTTGCTATTTCGTGTTGGCTGTCTATTTACGGTATGATGGATTTGTTCAAGTTCTATGAGATGTCTGATAATTCGTTTACCAATTTTACACCTAACACTTTTTTATCTTAGGTTTGAGCACAGATGCACGCATTTAAATTTTTGGTTTTGTACAATTTCTTTACTTTTTTGGCTTATATGGCAGTAAAATAAATTAATTGCTTTCAGCAACTATATTGCCTAGACAAGTAGCCGAAATGGAATGAATATCAATGAGAACGAGGAAATTAAACTGCAACAAAATTGAAATTTCTCGATTTTTGCATATAGCCAATAAGCATCCTTACCAAGCACGCATACGAATTTTGCTGATGTCATCTTTTATTGCTTTCTGTCATTCAGGTTGTCTACTTCACTGCCACTTTTCCTTATATCATCTTGGTAATTCTTTTGATTCGAGGTTGCACACTTAAGGGCGCACTTGATGGGATTATTTTCTATGTTCGTCCCAGATGGGATAAACTTCAGACAGCAAAGGTACGTTGAATGATAGGTAGAGAGCAGAAAGCAACATTTAGCAGCATTTCATGCTTGACAATGTGTTACAGGTTTGGAAAGACGCCGCTACGCAGATATTCTATTCTCTCGGTATATCGTTCGGGGGGCTCTTGACTTTCGCTTCATACAATAAATTCAGGAATAATATCTACAGGTAGGTGTTTCAAAAATGTTGTTCCCTCAGGTTTAAGGGTCGATTTATATAGGGGCTAAGCCAGACGGAGAAAAACTTAAGATTTTGTTAGTTCTATAGTGACCTAGCTTTCAGGTCCCGCTAACTTGAACCAGAGCAAGCATTACTCAACAATTTAATATGCCACGGATAGAGATGCATATGAAAGAGAGCATCGTAAACGGACACAATTTTTAAGTTTCTTGGAGTGTTTTGTGTATGTAATGCAGCCATGGTGGAATCCCATAGGTTTGTTTCCTGAGGCAATGCAATGCAGGCTTAACATCGATTAATATTTACACCAAAGCATGCTGCGTGGTACTTCCAGCGTAGTATTAGGCTAATATAACTAACACATTGTCCTGTATAGTACAATAGGCGCATTTTGATTAGATTTTGTACTTTCTAAACGGCTTCTGGTTAATGTTGCTAATGATTGCTGGGAAGAAGTAATATCCCAGTCAATTTATCACGTTTCAAGTGGGCTGCATTGCTCTCCGGCTGCAAATGTTTTACTATTTTTGACTGGTCTTTTATGATACAAGTCCCTTCGCAAACTTTATTCGAAATGTAATTAGAATATATGGAAATAAAGCATAAGATCGCCTGATTTTTACGTATAGACTGCTTATACATAAAAACTAACCACGTCTGCATTATACCATGATAACCTAACTTAACAAGAGCACAAACTTTTATTAATCAAACTATTGACTATATTCATGCAATTCCAACCACTCGGTTACACTTCACCAATACGTTTGTGTAAGCATGGACCATAGGCATATTGCCTTGCGATCTTTTTACAATTAATTTCTACGAAAACAAAACTGTCAAAGTGGCATTCTCTGAACTTATGCTATGTTCTGTCAATTTCCTTTCCGTGATTTTATGGGGAAGAATGTAATAACAATTGTTTCAACCGAGCGTATAGTCTATCCTACTGCGTTGAGAAAAATCGTTGAAGTGTTCGACTTGTCATAGCTTGACTGATTGACTCAGCCTGGATAACATCCAGCGTAAATCAGACTTAACAGCGGAGAACGAGTGAAGGAACTAACTCTGGTATCAGGACGGATATAACCTCGTCTAAAAACGCTATGGAGCAAAAAGAATCGAACCTCATTGCTCAAACTTGATCACTTGTTGATCAACCTGTTTAGCGATTTTGAAAAATAAACTAAAAAATAAACTGCAGAACAAAATTATTCATGTTTTGTTACATTTTATTACAAGTTTTCTAATTGTTTTTTCCTTGAGGGTAAATCTTTCTCAACGCAGCTGTCCTTACTGCTACTTTCGTGTCTGCTTTTTTAGACTCTTGTTGTTTAGTTTTGCTTCATTGAAAATTTGATGTTTTTTTCTGGTCCTTGCTTGTTTGATTCTCGAAAATTCAACTAAATCACATTCCTACTACTTTTTCATCATACTCGGTAGGTCTAAATACAAAGTTTTCAAATCCTGTACGAGAGCAAGGGTACACCTGTTTGCCTAGTATCGCACCTACCTACCAATGCATTGGCATTTTTAGTTCTAAATTCCACTGTCTTCATGTGAATTCCGAACATCCACCAATGATATGCCATAAATATCGACCAAGTCCAGACAAAAAACACTGTCAAGCTCGTGAAAATAACTTTTACAAAATTTCGTTGAAACCACAGAAATACCCCCGGGCTGCTAGTTTACGGCTTCACGTATTACAGAAGTTGTTACTTGCAAAAAAGAATGTCGTTATTCCAAAATTTTGTCCTTGAAATTATGAGATGCTTAAGCTTTGAACACCAACAATTTGAAGCAGAAAAGCTGAGCTTCATCATGTGGCAATTAATCACTGCAGATAGATAATCACGTGACAGTTCATCACTGAATATTTAAAAGACCATTAACCATTCATTCTATTAGACACTAAAATATCATTACATGTCTATTGTAATATCTATATGACAAATACGCAATACTACGCAAGTAAACTAAAATCTCACTGAATGTGCATCGAGCTACTGCATTTTCGACTCATCGTTTCAGTGTTTTGTTTGTTCGATATGGTGGTTTGTTGTTGGCGCTTTATAACTACAATGGTCTTGTAGCGCCACGACTGAGTTTGTACAATACTGGTTTCAATTTACTCGTTTTTGTGTTCTGAGTGAGTTCCCTGCAGCTCTTCCACACACCATGCGCCTGGTAAGAAGGCTGCAGGATCAATTTACAAGGTTTTGGTAAAACCCGGCCGAGAGTCGAACCCTCAACCTACCAGCACCGAAGCGTTTCAGTGTTTGATAACGTTTCTGTGCAAGTGGCTGCAAGTCATAGAAGTTTGCATAGTCTAAAAGAAGAAACGCAGCGAGTTTCGTGGATTAAGTGTTTGAGTACCTAATTAATTGTGTGCGTGTTGATGCTTCTAGTTATAAAAAGTCTAACGGATCAAATGTCTGGGTGCCTGATTGTTTGCGTGGTTAAATGTCAGTGATTAATTGTCGCGTGAAGAAATAACCTATGGTTAAATGGCTCTACACCAAAAAAAATCATCAGATTTATAACAAACTGTTTAAGTCTTTACTGACATTATTTTTTTATGCTATAGAGACACTCTGATCGTTGCAATTGGAAATTGTGCGACCAGTATCTTTGCCGGATTTGTTATTTTCTCTGTAATTGGACACATGGCGTTTAAACTCAATCTGCGCATCGAAGATGTCAGTAGAACAGGTACTGTGCACATGAAAAATAATTTCGAACAGCAAGAAACCAAAACTATGAATGTTTAGCAACGCGGTCGAGGAAAAAAAACAATGATTAAATTAAAATGAAGCCTTCGGAAAGAATCGATGATTCCTTAAATCTCGTGGCTGAAGATTAAAAAAAGTTTTCTTTCACAATTTCCAATACCAATCATTAGTTTAATGATTGGCGTTTCTAACAAATAAGCACCATCTCAGAAACTCGTTACTGCTGTAAAAATAATGAAATTTTTGCTCGGTTCTGCAAAAGAAATATTGTTTATGGTTTGTTTGAAAAAATAGCCTTGAAAATAAGTTTTAAGAAAAAGAACAAAATATTATACCCAGCTCCGACAAGTAAAAAAATATTTGGAATTTTCGTATATATCGTAGACTAATGTAGCTTTACTACATAACGCTTTGATTTGTTTTGACAGGGCCAGGCTTAGCTTTCGTGATATATCCTGAAGCAGTCTCCCTCTTGCCAGCGCCTCAGTTGTGGTCAATTCTCTTTTTCTTTATGCTGATCACGCTAGGACTTGATAGCCAGGTAAGGAACAATAAACAATTAGCAAGAGCTGCTACTTTTTTGAAATCTTTTCTTCCCCAAAAAAATATTCTGGATGCAACAATAAGAAATAATTAATCTCCAATCGAAACCAATAAATTTTGTATTGGCAATTCCGCTTTTGACCGCAACATGCTGAAGCTCCTCATCTTTTATCTATGCGAAAGGAACTGTGTATGAAATCACAACAAAATACCGATGTCCGTCCGGTCATTGCTTGCGATAACCTCGATCTAAAACAAACTCGTCTATCTTTGAGGGTAGCCCATTTTTAGCATTACACAGGTTAACACAACTGATTGCTTATTGAGAAAAGGATATAGTTCGAATTAACCGCCGCCGATTAATAGTGGTTGAGTGACCTGGTATTTGTACGATAGCTCTATGTCAGTGGTTCTTTTAAACGGGGGCACGCCTTCTAAGGCGATCGTCAATAAATTTCCAAGGGGTCGCGATACCTTACGCGCTTCACAACATGGAAAAGTTGATCAATTAATTTACCAATAAATACATTTACTTTTATAACATACTTAAAGTCAGGGGTCGTGAAGAAAATGACAGTTACAGTGCTTTAAGGGAGGTATGGTGGCGAAAAGGTTAAGAGCCACTGCTCTGTAAAATACTGCGGATGGCTCTAAATAGGAAAGCAGTGAATGTTTTTAAGCGTTTCTATATAGAGTCATAATCAAGCTAGTTGAGTGCTTTGCCCTTGATGATCCTATCATGAATAAGGTGAAAATTACAGAAATAATAGTTTCCATTTACGCTGGAAGCTTGGCGCTTTTGTAAAAACTAACTGATGTGAACGGCCCTGACCTGTATTTACCACCTGCAAATTCAAGCCATTCGAAGCAAGTAACCTACAGACGTTTAATAAACACTTGCTCGTACCTGCTATAACTAGTTTCCATCTTTTGTAAAACATAAACAAGATTTGTTTACACGCCAACATTTTTGCGGCTTAATTGACAGAAACGGATGAAACCGCTGTTGGTACACAGCTGTTTAAAAATACTTTATTTTACCACCTTTCCCAACGTCTGCACATCATTTTGAGAGTTGTTTTCGACCGCTTTAAAATGCTGTAATCTGAATCGCTCTGCTTTTTCAGTTTGCAATGGTGGAAACCGTGACAACTGGTCTAATGGATGAGTTTCCGAAGTTCTTGCGACCAAGAAAAACGCTTTTCACTTTGGTTTTATGCATTTTTTGCTTTCTTCTTGGCATCTTGCTAGTAACTGAGGTAAGATCAAGTTTGTTAGTAAAATTATAGTCAGTTTTGCTTCAGAAACAATGTCAAGCACTTTAAATACATTATTCACAAATTGGTATTTTTGACAAGTAATTTCATGTGCTTTGGTTTTGAGCTTTTGTAAGTTTTTCTAATTTCAAAATTTGGCCCATAAACGTCGGGACAGAAATCTTTCATAGCGTCTATCGTTGATAAATAATTTCACGTAGCCTATCAGTAAGTTAAGCAAGAAAGTAAATTAATGGAAAAATGCATCAATAAATTTGATTCTTTCCGGTTTGCAACAAGTCACCAAAAGCGAATGAAAATAATTGGCTCTTGAGAATAGTTGGTTTGTATAACGCCACCACTGCTCCACTTACATAACTTTCTTAAACCAAAAAACATCATACAAGAAAAGAAAATGATAGGCAGCCCCACGAAAAAAATTGAACGTATCAGCTGAATGCAGTTCAGTGAAAGGTAACATGCGTTGCACCATGTATAGTCTACCTCCTTTATTTTACTCAGATCCGTTTCTTCATATTTAAAAGGTTTAACTGACATTATATTCCTTTTCGACTGAGGTTAGCTTGTGTATCTTGGCAATGAACTAAACGGTTTGCTCATACATCTTTGTGGCAAACAAATGTTTCCATAGTCATGCAGTGGTTTGGCTGTTTTTGACAACGGAAAGAGGATTTTTTCTTAACTGCGTACTTGTTTCAAAAATCTACCAAATTCTAAGACAACATAGTACGAGTAATACCAAGCTTGTTCCTTTGTTATCAGAAAGTGCTGGTAGCATACTTTTACATGCATATCAAAATGCAAATCTATTATCGAAAGAATAGAAAAAAGTGCTTGTCGAGTAGTGCATGGGCGCATGTTCTGATAGATTATTGAAGTCAAATTACATTTATGTACAGTAAAAGTGCTCTGTTGAAATACAAGCAAGTTTAGGAAAAACCAGTAAATTTGCTTATCTTTCAGGCCCAGTTCATATTATCAAAAGCAGTAACCGGTAGCAATATTTTAGCTAAATTTCAATCACAAATTGTAGATATGAAAAATATTTAGCATTAGCTGAAAAATAATTTCTCTGTTTTTCTCAGGGAGGAATGTACTGGTTCCAGTTGTATGACAATTACTCAGCATTCTACGGGTTGCTGATCTTATCCATCTTTCTTTGTGTTGCTATAAATTGGGGATATGGTAAGATCTAGTTGTCATCATAGTCTTCCGTTTATTTACTTTTTGTTTGTTTTGCTTTTTAACTAAATGTTGTTTTTTTTATTTTATTTATTTTAATTTAACGACGACGAGCGGCAGGCCGGAGCTTGAATGTACTCTTCGTCGCGTCATGTCGAGCGAACCAATTCAAGACGAACAGTTAACGAGAGATTGCAAACAGACGACAAACAATTAACAAAAGATTGCA
>JGI24158J21664_10001953_pt1 | contig 24248 bp, 15 predicted proteins | sample Ectturendosymbi3_FD_21664 | JGI IMG/M metagenome (IMG submission 21664) | reverse complement strand
TGCTTCCACCAATCACAGTGCACCATGATGAGAGTGCCGTACGGTTAGCCCCAGAAGCTAGCCATACGGTGCCGTACGGCTAGACACTGCCTTTTCCGAAATATTTCGTTTCGGTTGATTTTTGGACATTGTGTTTTCGTTTCGGTTGGTTTCAAAGTCATTAATGATATATCTTTTTATTATATGGCAAAAATTGAATAGACCTTTCTTAAGAAACATCATGTTGTTACAGTGTTTCGTGAAGGTTGCTCCTTAAATGTGCTAATAATCATTTTCAAATAAGCTTGAACTTTTTGCATTAAAGTTATGAAACAGTTGGAAGTTGTCATTACTTATAACCAGGGTATTATACAATGATTACATTGGTCCGGCCCGCTTGAGATTAAAGTTGCCTGAAGTGGCCCCTGAACTGAAATGAGTTTGACACCCCTGGTTTATACTGTTGCACAGTTGCCAATGCACGTTGCTTGCGCAAGAGGTTGGCGCCCAGAATCTACGATATCGGTCTCACCAACGGCTGTGATGACAACAGTTTTTTTGGTTTGTAAATTGGCATTACATGAAAGCTGGTACCAATCATGTCTACACAAAATAGTTTTTTCTACTGCAGGTTTGCTTCATATAAAAACATGTGACTGTATCTTTTAGTGACAGTGGCACCTATGAAAAATTGCGATGAAATTACAATGAACGTCGGTGCGTTTTCATTTCATCTTGTTAGAAATTATGCAAAAGGCCTTTCCAGTGCGGAGTGATCACCGATGACGTCACCAGATGATTCGGACCCCGGACTCCCTACTATGAAATTTGTTCCGCCGTGCCTAGCCAAGTTTCTTGTTAAATGAGCAATGGCAGTGTCAAATGCTTCTTTGACAGCAAAACTTTCAAACATAGCTGCTGCGTTTTTGGTAGAGTATGCCACCCGACCATATGTCAATGAATCGGGACCAACTTAGACATTTTAATGAATCGGAATGACGTTAGCCGTTTGTCGCACACAAGCTTGCTTTGCAACCTTTGAAAACAAATCTACTTGACACGCTAGTTGACCTCGTAGTAACTTATTATTTGATTTTGTACTTGGTAAGGCATGCTTGTGCGACCATCAGCGACCCATCAACATTAAGTTAATCAACCGGTTGGTGACAGAGAGCGTTTTCTCAGATTGCCAAGTTTCGTAGCCCAGCAGGATCTGCAACCGAGCAACACATCTCGGAAGTACTCTGTAGCACGAATAGATCTTAAATTGCCTTCGGGTTCGTTTCTGAAGCACCATCGAATGGAGTTGTTAACTGAATATAGCCCCAAGCGCTTTTACTTTTATTTCCTAATTCCATGCATATTTTATGTTTCGCGATGTCCGATTTGGAGACAAATCGCTTCGTAAAAGTGCGATTTGGAGAAAAATTGCATTAAGCTTGTATGGTGGCGTTTTTATTTTCGCAGGACTCTGGTAATCTTTTAATCCAAAAATCTTTGATAAAAGTATTTGAAGTCATCCGAATTGACCCTTCACATGGACAGCGCGCACGCATGTTAATGTTGATGTTTCAAATTCTTCGGGAGTGGCTGGAGCTGAAATGTTGGTCCTGCGCTAAAGACTGCATGTAGTCGATGGTGCAAAAAATTGCTAGTTTGCTAGTTTTGTACGTTTTTATTGACTGCAATATCTGACATATTTATTCCCCTTGTTTCCTTTTCCGCATACGTGCTCCACACTCATACTTTTTTTTATCAGACATGGAGACCTAATATTTTGTTCTAAATCTTGAATAAATGATCATAACTGTGGACTGCTAGAAACATAGATTAAGATTAAATCAGTTTAATGAGATGCTCATCCATAAATAATAGTCAACCTTTACTATATTCTATGCAATAAAATAGTTGGCAAGCGATCCGTCAGCAGCAGTAGCGATTTCCGATCTTTTAAAATTGGAGTTGCAGTCATTACAGAGCCTTATGCCCTTCATTCAGCGATATCCAACACCTTTCAAAGCATAGGCCAGACTCAAAATTATTATGTAGGCACCACAGTATAATGTAGGGCAGGGGTCTCCAAACAACGGCCCGCGGACCAAATCCTCCCGCGAAGTCATTTTTTCCGGCTCGCCAAGACATTCTGTCAATAATGAAAACATAATATATTTACAAAAAATGTTTTGATTTGGTAAAATGTAACATACCCCGAAACAATCTCATTACGTAAGATGTCCGGCCCTCGAACTGTTGTTTAATAGCGTACGTGCCCTCTGACAAAAAAGTTTGGAAACCCCTGATGAACGGTATCTAGGCCAGAAGAGTACAACACAAGCATGATTCTAAATCAAAATGGTAGTTGGCATTATGTTCCACGCGCATCATTTAGCATTAAAAGATTTGATTGCCTGAAAAGGTTAACTAATTTCAGAGGGGTGTTTAGAGACTAAATTTTGGGTGGAAAACAGTAGAGATGCCATTGATGACTCTGTCTCAAAACCCTTTAGCAAAATTACTTTCTTTAAGATTACTCATTCCAACCAAAATGTTGGGATGTGGGAGCCCATTCAGTACCAATACCGTAGTTTTATTATAATGTGATTTCAACATTTGCCATGATTTTATGTTCATTTTCATAAAGTCTCTTTAGTTTATCGATTTAGCATTGGTTGACGCGCACAAATATCATCTTCTTAATGAAAAACGCTTGCTTGAAGTTCAGGGCATAGGCCTACCGTGTCCAAAATTCTTGTCTCTGGCGATTACCATGCGCAAAACGTCAGCAATCAACCAAAGAAGCTTGACAACTGCATTTTGCGTTGAAGTGATTCACAACGAATTTTCTACGTTTCGCTTAAACAATTCAAGCGTTTGTGAGAACAAAATGCATCGAAAGCCTCTGCGGTAGAAAGTTACCCGCAATTTCGTGCTTGCTTTCAGAGTACCCAACAGTCTTCAAGTCTCCTCTTGTGAGCTTCGAGCACGTAAACGAGTTCAGCCTGTTGCTGTCAGTTCGTGGCGCAAATGCAAGTTTAACACCGTTCATACTGACCGCCCATCTTGACGTCGTACCTGTTATTCAGTCGGAGTGGAAATGGAATGGATTCGGAGCTGAGGAATCAGAAAATGGAACAATCGTCTATGCTCGTGGAGCCGTGGACAACAAGGGTTGTGTTATAGTAAGTTGCAAGATGTAGCATCCACATCCAGGTCGTGAGACGTTTTACTTAATACCAACGTTTAATCTAACGATGAATCATAAAAACCTTGTTGGTGCATGGCATTGAAAGGTTCACTATGCTTGCTTCTTTTTGTAGGCTATTCTGGAAGCTTTGAGGTTTTTGTTGTCGAAGGGGTTGCGACCGGAAAGGAGCTTCTTCGTAGCTTTTGGCCACGACGAAGAGGTACACGTAACTTTTGATAATGACCACTAAGACTGATGGAAATGTAATTGAGACAAAGACTGTTCCGCTTGAAAAGGTTGATGGTACTGCTAAAGTAAGCTAAAGTCTGCTCTTGTGAGAACTTTGACCCTGTATCGCAATTGGAAACTTGACCAGAGTTCAAATGTCAGCCTCAAAAAAAAAGAAGTAGATTGTTGGTGGAGTTTAGCGAACGTGCAATGATTGCTATGTTCACGATATCGCTAGCTTTGCTTTAGTGTCAAACACTGAACAACAAATGACGGGGCAAACATGTCTTTTGCAAGCCTTTGCAGCAAAACGTTTGTGTCGCCAACACTTCAACGTTATTTTAGTTTCTGCATTTAGGATTTTTTTTCGCTCGGATTTTTAACATTAGTGCGAGGTTAATTTATTTATTAAGTTTTTTAAAGAAAAAATTGCAACTGTGTATTGAAATTATAAAACAAGTGTTCAAGCCTACCGTCGAGGTTTCAGTCGGCGTTTGATAGTTTTTTTTTTTTTGACAAAAGGTTGCAAAGTTTATTAATAATTTTTCTAACAACCGTCAGCAACGCAAAACCGTAAGCTTGGCAGTTATCGAAATAGCAGAAGTGAAGCTAAAGTTGGTCAGAACTGAACAGTATCGCGGCAATTCTTTTATAGCTACATTTTGTACACAGGCATATTGCTAGGTTTTAGTTAATGGGTGTGTCAACGTTTGGTGCCAGCGACACATTGCCAAACATCACGCTTGTATAGCTCGCGTTGGTCAGCTGAAAGCGACAACACATCATTCCCCAGCTGGCGATTCAGAACANCTGACGCATCTGCAAAAGTGCTTCAGGCGCTTCAGAAGACTTGCAAAGGTTCAACTGTGTTACCTAACCTTTCAAAGGTGGTGGCTCTGCCAAAATTTTTGCTGGTGAACGATCCGTTAATTCTCACTAGCACGGGCGAGCAGAGGTCTGGTAATTTTAGAAGCAACTGCCTCATTGTATGCCCCTACCAAATTCTACTATTGAAGAATGCGAGAAATACGGAAAGACTAGTGTCGACAAAAAGCAAGTTTTGAAAAATTTAATCCGTGCAGCATGATTTAGCAGCCTTGCAATACGAATTGAAGCATCTAGTTCAGGGTCCTCAAACTCAAATTGCTCCGTGGGCCACATGAGGACTTACAAGGTAACCCGCGGGCCGCATTATGACGCTGACGCAACAGTAGCGGTACTTGAACCTAAATTTTACATCCTATTTCCTGAGAAAGGTATCATGAATTATAGGTAAATCATTTCTAGCCGTCTCTACGTTCGTATTAATCAATTCTAGTCGTGTAAGGAACTTGTTAAATCGCTAGCTGAGCACTTTTAAACACCGGTGAATAAACTAACGTAAATGTCATTCGTTTCATTTATTTTCATGCCTGCTTTACCTCTAGGGAAGGTTGCGGGGGCAAGGTACACGACTTTTCGGTCTGGCCGATTCGGCCTGAGCCGTTTCGGTCTGGGTCGTTTCAGTCACGGGACTTTTCGATCTTGGTCGTTCCGGTCTCGAGACATTTTGGTCAGGCTATAAAATCTTGCAGAAATCTTATATGTTTACTTTTTAATGCAAACGTACTTAAATCAACAAAAGGTTTTATTTGAAAAAACTACAAACATTACTCAAGATCCAACAGTTAATTAGCATGAACGTATGATTTTCGTCATAATCAGCAAGCAAATTAAATCAAGATCGACATTTTCAATTAAATACAAATACTTAAAACTCATAATTACAATTCAGATTTCATCGCAATCAAGACTTCTCAAAAGCCAGTTGGTATAACACCAGCTAGCGTGACTTTTCACCTGCCTATATAATCATTTAAATAAACAAATGCAATCAGTTGTTTATGTACAGAAATGTCGTGATCGAAATGTCCCCAGACCGAAACGGCCAGACCGAAACGGCCCAGACCAAAACGGCCCAGACCGAAACGACTTAGACCGAAAAGTCCTGTTCCGGCGGAGGCAACATCCATAGGAGGACTTGAAAAACCTCACGATCAACAGCAATTTCAGATAGTTCTGCTGGCTCCACACCAAGATGGGACCAAGCAAGGTAGGTGATGAAGTCACGCCACCTGGTCCTGGGACGACATTTGGGCCGCTTTCCCGTGGGTTTAGCCAGCAGGACTTGCCTCACCAATCTTTTGTGGGGCATACATGGCCGAACTAACGTGGTTGTGTTCTCTCAATTCGAAGTGTTTCGACATTCAGGGCTCTGCGAATTCCACAGCTGCGCAATTTGTCGCGAGGTGTCACACCAGGGGCGTAACGAGGGCGGCACAATGCCAGGGCGACGAATCACTAGGGGGCCCCGAAAAGTCCCAGCAATGTCGCAAGTTTTTTCTTCAATGCAGTGCATTTACTCCCAAAAGATCTTAGGTTCAAATATGCAGGCGCCAAACTTGTTTCTTGTCCCGGGCGCAATCTAACCCCCGTAAGCCCCTTTGTCACACCGTGGACTCTTCAAAAATCCCATCTTTGGCGCTTGCACCTGAGTTGGTATTCTTTCGGTCATTACCCACGATTCAGGATCATAGGTGAGGATCGGAACAAAGACCGATTTGAAAACTGACAGCTTTGCGATGTTTGAAAGCTCCCGTTTTGTAACTACAGAGCAATAAAACTCACGCAGAACTGCGTTAACTTTTACCAAACCGTGTATCAACCTCGTCGTTCCGCCTTCCGCCACTCGTAAATACCACCCCTGGGTACTTAAACTTCTCCACCTGCTGCAGTATATTGCCGCTGATTTGCCGCATACACTGCCTTGGGTTTGTAGAGAGACATAGTAGCCTACCTCGGTATTTTTCGCACGCAACAAAAGACCAATCGAGTGCATGTTGAAGATTGTTGAGAACATGCAACCAGTACAAAATCGTCTGCAAAAAGTAAACGGTTGATCCTGCACCTTCTGATTGTGACACCCTCGTCAACTCGGTTGTGACTGTCTATCCAATTCATGTAGACCAGTGGTTCTCAACCCCGGTTCTGAGGGCCGCATTCGGCTCCCACGCACCCTTTGCGAGGCCATCAGCAGTCTTTCAATGAAACGTCTAAAATTTTGTATAACAGACTTCGTTCTACTATAAAACAAAACGTGTCAATTGAATTGCGTTAAAAAATTTTACTGAGGTTTTCCAACAAAACAATCATGTAGGTCTGGATTTGGTTCCCTTCAGCGAAAAGCCATGCGGCCCGCGGGCCGCGTGTTTGAGACCCCTGATCTAGTTACAGCATTTTTAGTTTTGTAATTTCACTCTTTGGATCTCTCACCTACCTTCGATGCCCGGGGCCGTCATCCGTTCGCCCCCCCCCGCACGCCCCTGCTCACCAAGTAGTCTTACTGCGAAGCACGATAACTTCACGCCACTAATCTCAAATGCTGATGCAGCATTTACAAGCTCATATTTATGTATATTGCTGATGTTTTTGCATTTAAAGTGTATCGCCCTTACTTCCTCTCGAAATTTTCCCCGGCTGTACATGTGCCACACTGCTTTGCGTCAACCACCCGTTATAACGTCTCCACGTCTTTTTTGTTCAGGTTGGTGGTGAGGATGGTGCGAAGGAAATAGCAGAAACCTTGCGAAAACGCGGCGTAGATAACGTTGCATTCATACTGGACGAAGGCATGCCAATCGTAAGAGGAATCATTCCCACATTGCTACAACCCATTGCTGGGTAACTCTGCTGTCTAAAATAGCTTCTAAAATACATTATATTCAGAGCCAAAACGATTAGACAAAGGTTGTTGCATTTTCATAGGCAATGTTTTTGAAACGGGAAGAGCAGGAAAGAGATCTTTTTTTCAAACCTAAATCAGCGTGTTATTTTGAGTGAATTTTCCTTCCAACAATGACACAACGACGAGTCATAATGGCTTCCCACGTTTAAAATGCCCTCACTCACAGTGGTAGATTTAAGGGGAGGCGTGGGAGGCATTTGCCTCTGGTTCCCATTTTATGCGCTCCCTCGAGGTGCTTCGCGCGCAAATTTTCCTCATTTTTGGTGAAAAACGTATCCACTCATGTAATATACTCGGAAACAGATCGTAAGTAAGTTCTGTGCTTTAAAAAGGGCCTGCAACTGCAATATGTAAATACTCTGTTTTCAAAGGGTCTCCCAATAGCAACTGTACTGTGTAAGTGCTCTGCTTTTGAAAGGGCTCCCACCAGCATCTCTGATCTGTAAATAAGAAAAACCATCAAACCAACTTCAATACCTTAAAACACTGTGGGTTAAAATTTGTTCCAAAATGTTCTGAAAAGACCCTATCAAGTAAGAGCAAATATTTATACCATATGATAATTTTTTTCACTGTCAGAGAATGAAGCTTCTCAGTAATATAGTTTGAACGACTGTGAAAAACGGGTCGGTGCTTGTAGTAGTGCGTATGAAACCCAACGAGTTTTTTTGCGTTCAAACATAGACCTGTTTTGTACTGCATTAATCTTTATCCTACTCAATTTGCCTTTTTGTTTAAGTCTATTGTAACTTGCAATGCAGTATTATTTCTTTAATACTGCATTGTTTACTCAATGAAGACTGGTAAATTTTTACAAACCCTACACACAGAGCTCGCTAAACAATGTCAGTCATGCCGTAGTCTCAGGAATGTACCCTTGGGTGGCCGGCATATCCCCTTCCTAAGTTAATCAAAAGGTCTTATCACGTTGGCTGAGCATGATGACGTCATCAGAGGCCCCCTTTTCATCCTTGCCTCGGGTCTCCCAACCCTAAGTCCACCACTGCTCACTCGCTTCATTTTCATTAACCCGTAAGAGTTCCTTACGATTGTCACCAAGAGGAGAGAAAACTCCCAGATTTCCCAACCCTTGCTGGGTTCTGTCAAAATGGCATCAGTGTGTATAAAAATGCGCGGTGTGTGAGATCTGTAGCGTTTGCTGCATGTGATAGTTCTGCCGTTTGACTAGAAGCAGTTGAGCGTTATATGATTATTATTTTTTGTTTACAGTATCAGCGTAACCGAGAAAGGCTACGTGATTCTTAACATTAGCGTGCATACAGAAGGAGGTCATTCATCTCTGCCGCCAAAGCAGTCGAGTATTGGAATAATTTCCCAAGCTATAACGAGGTACGTGAAATTGGGTCTGAGAAACACAGCAATGTTGTGAAAACATTTGCGTTTCCGCGTTTTTAAGGAACAGTTTATGACTGTATATGCTTCGATTTTAGCATAAAGATGAGTAAGTGGAAAACGAACCATGGTTTTGATCAATTAATACCCATTAAATTTATTTTTCTGAACATGGACAATAACACGAAATCAGTAGCCTACGCTTTAATCATGGTTGCGGAACTGTCGCGAAAATGAAACTACTGCGGCTCTGGAGCTTTTGCTTTTCGTAACATGGCTCCAGCTTCGCCTTCTGTTCGTTTTTACACATTAGTATTTTCACTTGTCTTGGTGTGCCTTAAGTTGAATGGAAAATGAAGTATATCTAGTACATAAAACTAGAAGAATATATCACACTTACTTGAGTGGGTTAATCTAGTAGTGGTTTGTTACAATCAGTGCTCTTACAATGAGAAAATCGGCGAAAAAACAACAATCACAAGTTCAGATGATTGAGCAAGCAGTTACTAGCAGAAACGTTACTCAAGTTGAAAGCTTATGGTAAAATGAACGAATTTTGGAAAAGCAGTCACTGGTTTTGCCGTTACTGCCTGAGGACCTTTTGTTATTAATGACGACCGAAATCAAGAAAATGTTTGTTTGGAAGATTAGATTCGTGTCCAAGTATTTTGATACAGTCAGTCCCAATCTTCCGGTGTTTTGCACTCGTTGCATACTTTGCCTCTTGTTTAAAAAGTGTTTAAAATCCATTTGTTTGAAGAAATACTATGGCTTCCAGCAAGAAATTCACCTTTGACTTCTTGAAATGGCCAAAAACTTCTGATGTGTTTCATGTGATGAACGGCAAAGTGAAGCACAATTTAACCTGCAAAGCTTAGGAGAAAATATACAGTACCTACTGATTTATAGCTTGTTTGATCGCTGCACTACTACAGATCCGGTTTGTTCATTGTGACTAGAAAGTAAGATGTTGTACTAGTTTACAACGTTTCTCTTCAACTTCTACAAGTAACACCACGCCTGTGAAGCTGCGATGCTACACCCTTAGCGAATGATTTAGCAACAGAAACGTCAGAGACTCGCTGTTCCATTGTTGCAGTCTGGTGCTGTAACTGGTAACGATCGCGCTTAGTTGTGCTATAAAGAGCACTGTTTTCGGTAAACTAAGTCTAGCTTTAAGTTAAATCGGGCTAAGCCGTTAGGATCTAAAAAGGTACCCGGAAATAGCTCCAACTCCAATCCGGTTCCTAAATTTTAAACTGAGCTCCGGCTCCTGGCAAAATGCCCAGCTCTAGCGCTCGGCTCCGCAGCCCTGGTTTTAAATATTGGCGGTATACACGTAGCACGGATATTGGTGGTGACATGGCGCCAGAAGCCCCAAAATGTCTCAAAAACTATTAAAAGAACAACTAGGTTTTGCAAACATTTAGCAAACGTTAGTTGAAAGACGTTTTTCTGCTATTCACATTCTTTTTCAATGCCGTCACAATCATATATCCTGGCTAGAGCAGTATTTGACAGTGCCGAAGCACAACTTTCTACTTTACGTTTTTTAACAAAAGTCGAATTCAAAGCAAAACAAACAACGTTCATAACAAGCCGGGGCACTTTTTGCTGCGCCAGTCACGTCTGCCCAATGGTTGATCTAGACCAGGGGTTCCCAACCTTTCTCTGACCATGTACCCCTTCAGCATTTCGACAGATGAGAATGTACCCCTAAAATTTCTTACGACAAAATATTTTATCATGCCTAATCATAGATAGATTTAACAATAAGCATATAATCATATTTGAAAATAATATTCACTGATAATTTGCATGAATGCTTGGAAATAAATAATATTAATATACTTTTCCCTTCTACCCTAACCTTCAATGTACCCCTTCACATAGGCAAATGTGCCCCCAAGGGTACATGTACCCCAGGTTGGGAACCCCTGATCTAGACGCACTGTTTGGAATGGGAGAAGCTGGAAAAGAAGGTGCCGAAAGAAACAGAAGAAAAAACTAAAAATTAATCAAAATTTTAGGGAGAGCATTTTGAAAATGAGACGCCACTTTAAGGGACGTTTCAGTCGTTTAGAGGTATTTGTAACAACCTGCATCCCTGGATCCGCAATGACTGTTCAAATTTCCACATCAGAAAATGTGAATAGTGTTCCGTTTTGCTAAAAACGTAGTAAACTATGCTACATGCACCGCCTTTAGTAAAAATTTTAAACATGCTATATATGCTTGCATCCATAATGATAGCATATAGACTGGCTCCAACCTTCTTCATTATTGTTGTGTTTTAGCCTTTATACCCTAATTCATGAATTCTGTGTCCAGATTGGAAAATAAACTTCACCCCATCATACTAGATGAGCTTACACAAAGTTTTATTCAAGAACTTTCATTGGAAATGCCATTCCCACTCAACATTGTGTGTTCCAACTTATGGCTGTTTAAGGTGAGCAGAGTAATACTTGGTAGTTTCGTCCAAGAAAGGCATCCTCTTGTGAGTTCTTGACGTAATTGTTGCGTATTACATACAAACTTTGCGCGTATCCTTGATCTGTACGTTTTACGGTTTCCCTATCGGCAAAATATGCTTTGCATTTTAAACAAGCTGTTTACAATGCAGTATTGTAAGATACAATTGAACACAAAGCATATAGAATCTTTCGAATGATTATCTTATACGAACGCACTTAAAAGCTGTACTTCAGTTGTTTTTCTAACGAGAAAATTGTTGACTTGAAAACAAAAGGGTGATGACTTCGCGAAACATTTTTAAACATTCCTTTGTGTCTTTTAATTAATTAACGCGGGTTCTAAATTGTATTTGAATAGAAGAAATATCATTGTGAAATCACTGTACCTCCACAGATTACTTTGCAAAACCTCCAATACGCAGTTCAAATGTATCTCAGGCGTTGAATAACCCACTTTGATGGTAATTTTAAAGTAAATTTGTTTCCTTATTGTTATGATTCGAACAAATGCTTTATGTTTCCTCTAGAAAGTGTAAAAAATATCGAAAGAACCAAAAAAATCAGATCGGCGTTTAAAATTTTTAGGAATCTTGAGTCCTGTTTAAAATAGTAAAAAATCCTTTAAAACTATAAAATACTCCGCCATGACTGTATTCCTGCCATGGTGGTCATTTGTCAAATAGACATAACAGCATAGTTCACACCGAGTTTGTGCTTCTCTGTGTTTCACAATGTACCCTGTACGCAGTACGCACAGAAAGATCTGCTATGATACAATTTCTATTTACGAGGTCCGTGAATATGTTGCAGCCTTCTTTGATGCCGCTAAGTCGTGTTGTTTGGAGTTTGCAGTCTTGTTATCAAGTCGTTTCCGAGCATTAGCCAATTTTGTGCACTGTGCATGCTTGTTTATAATTTTTTCTTCTCCTCAGTGTAATAATGCTGCCGATATCACAACACAGTAATAGTTTAGTTACATCAGCACAGCTTTTTTTAAGGAAAATATTAGGTACCCGGTATGGACCTGTAGGGACCTGATTTCTCTGATTCTAGGGACCCGATTTTCTCTGAATCTAGGGACCCGATGATAATTTTCTCTGTTTCGAGGGACCCAATTTTCAATTCTAGGGACCCGAATCGGGTCCCTAAAACACCCTAAAAAACCCTGTCGGCATGATGACATTGTTGTCTCCCAGTTTCTGTGAAGGTGGAACCAAACAATGGACTGTAGGCTGTGGGTATTCCAAGATTTTTTTAATCTTTGTTGACAATTTTTCTTTTCAAATTCTTTACCTACTCTCCTTAGCCATAAACTAGAATTGTATCGGTTTCACTTTGCACTGATACTAAACTGATTACCAACATCCTGATGGTTTTAAAAATGTTATGTTTCTTTTTTAACCCTTGGGCTAAGCCAGGGCCGCAACCACCTGGTGTTTTCGGGGGGAGGGGAAAAATGGCTGTAACTTGTTGTTGTGCTGTTTTTTTGGGGGAAAGGAATGTAACTTGTTTTTGCACCTATCAGTTGAATGCTATTTTTTAAATTTCAGGGGGTAATTGCCCGGTTGCTTCCCTGGGATAAGCCGGCGTACAAGCTCGGCGACCAAAGCCAAGCCTAATGAATGATTAAGGTGTTGAAGAAAGAGAAGTAAACAGCGCATATATTCAAAGCAAAAGTTAATCACTTGGATGCACGTCAAGTTTGCGCATGACTAAATTTGGTGACAGGAGTCCAACAACCAGCAACTTTAATCAGTCTGATTGTATATGGGACAGATTAAGAAATGCGGCTTTGGAGCTAACATTACCAAAGGTAACCGCGTTCAGCGGATCGAGCGATCATAAGAAGTTAGATTAAGTTAATCAATGACACCATCCTGGATGGGAACACTTCCTGAATTGCTTCTGCTGACTTGCAATCCACGAAGCGTCTAGACTAGGGCTTCTTTCAGGTAACTTGCTGTCGCCGACAGTGATAAATCATACGTGTATGTTTTATTTTCAGCCTTTAGTGGCAAGCGTTATGGCAAATGGACCATCTTCCGTGCTACTCAGAACAACCACAGCAGTGACAGTGGTCAGAGGTGGAATTAAACATAATGTCATATCACCGTCGGCTTGGGCGATAGTCAATCATCGAATACACCCCAGTCAAACCGTTGCAGAAGTAAGTTTTTGCAAAACAAATCAAGTATCAGCAGCTTTTTATAAGACACCTGAAAACGTTGTTTTGGGGGTAAGTTACCTGATATTTCAGTAAAGAGTACAATTTACGCTGAGTTTTTTTTATTAAGAAAAAACTATGTAAAAATCACCACAAGAAAATTTGTCTTTCTCTGCTAAATGAGTAAAACTTGAAGGTTTTGCTTTCCGGCGCCCATTCTTTAGGGAATGATTGTACGCTTTTTATCGAAAAATGTAATCCATGGTATGTTTCAAAAATAAGCAATACTTTTAAGACCAGAGGCGTCCGAACTTTTTTCAAAAAGGGCAAATTTGATCGTGTCAAGGCTCACACGAGCAATCTCTACCAATGTTTTTAGGGTTAATATAGCTTCGGCATTTCACTTAGGGTTTGAAGCACGAACACTCCTTTGCGACGGCTGTCGTGCTCTTATTGCATCTCAACGCATCAAAACATAAGGGAAAACAGTCTTAAAGTACAACTGGCGCCAAACCCCCGTCGCCCCGACACAGAAGCGTAATCCAGGCTTTTGCTGGCCTTATAAAACAAAACCTGACACCAAAGCCACGGATCATGTGAAATGTTCCCACGAGCCGCATTTGGATACCCCTGCTTTAAGCAAAATGAAAACCCATCAAAACAGTTCCGGTCAAATCGACGTTTTCTGATTTTGTGGACCTTGTTTTCTTTTCCTGCTTGGTTAATTCAGAGCTGCGCAACCTTTTCGCTATTGCCGCCGCATCACGTTCACTTTTATGAACTACGACCGCCAGTGAGTTCAAGATATTTTATATTTTGCATTTCTTCTGTTCTGCTTTCACACACTGAGCCTACCTTGCTTCCACACGTTTGTTTGGCCTTCTTTCTACTAAGTACTGTATACTCATACAGCAGACAAGAGTTTTTAACAATGCACCGCCACCATAACTTCTATATTTTGAATTACATAACCACGTGCACGGCCGCATCAATTTTTATCGGAGACCACATGCGGCCGTACGGCCGCAGGTTGTGCACCCTTGGGTTAAATCATCTGCGCAAAAATCAAGAAGCTTGAACCACCTCAGAGTAATTACCAAACACTGTTATTCTCTTGTATTTGGAACGTGGAGAAAATCACGTTTATTGTGAAGTTTACTGTGCCCGATAAAACGTCTGCAAAAGCGTTATTTTTTGTCTGGTGTACAGTACGTTGTAAGTTGCGCTTTGCGAGAGCAGGTATAGGCTATAAAACGCTACTTGGATTGTTAGGTTATTGCGCATGACAAGCGAATAATCAATGACAATCGTGTCCAGTTCCATATAATGGACAGCACCGAAGCGCACCCTGTTTCACCTCATAATCCAGATCGTGATGCAGCATATCAAGCAATTTCTAAAGCTCTTCGACAAGCGTATCCCACTGCAAGCGTAGTGCCAAGTAAGTGATTGAAAAGTCTGAAATACTTTTTAAAATAATTCAAGTAGCTATGAAACTTTTTTGTATCATGGTTTTCTTTGTGATCATAATGTTGACAATGAATTAAGTTTGTCGGTGTATTTTTCCCACCAACATGTATGAACACCCTGCAACACCAATAGTTTGTTGGGTTGGTGGAAGTGGTACTTTGGCCAAACAGTAAGTCTTAGTGGGTCGGGTACTTTTTGGCGACGACTATTTGGCGATGAACTGTTTTAGCCGCAAACTGTTTTGGGGCTGGTCTGTTGCGTTTATCATCAAAAACGTGTAGATATCTTTCGTGGGAAAACTTTGGTTTATTCCTCTTGCTAAGAAGATTCTCAGCCATTAATGTTATTGGCTATACGCGAAAATGAAAGGAAGATTTTTAATTTCAAGAAAAGCACTTCGTTAAAGTTATAAAATACAGACATACGCTAAATCTCATCTCAAGACAAACGCACAACGTTTATTCCTTCTTGAAAAAAATCCGAGCAAAATGGAAAACATGCAGTTCTAGAAACAACGAAGAAATTGTTATCAAGCAGATAAGCGTTAGCGACAAAACTGTCTAGCGCCAAAACAGCTCGGCGCCAAATCAAAACGGCGGCGCCAAATAATCTCATTCTGGTCTTAGTTTGGTGCCTCACTGAAGGATGACATTGACATTCAGTGATAAGTTAAATCACTTTGGTCCAGCAAATAAGCTCATAAGCACTCTTTCGTGCCTGTTGCATGCCAATGCATTCCTGTCAATTGTAGTGCAAGTGCACACATCCTGGTATGAAACGCCTGCGCATTCCCATCACAGCGCCGATCGAGTTTTGCATCACATCCTCAGGAATGTAAGAGTTCGACAACATCAAGTTAGCTATTTGATCAAGATAGTCGATGCCTTGATTAGAAACTATCTGTATGCTACTCTTCAACGATATGCATCTTCATCCAAATTTTTCATACGCTAATTTCAATCGTGCGATGCTTTTCACAAATCCCCATGTTTTTCCCATTATGCAACGCTTCTGGCAACAATGACTGATGTTGTTTCCGTGTTCTCTTCAGTGTTGCTTGCCCGTTTTAACTGACACCTACCCTGTGTTGTGCTACGTCTCAGGATTTCTGTATATTTGTGTTTTTTCAGTAACCTTTTTTATCATGTGGAATATGGGGCCGAGTAACAAGTAAAAAAGGCATATTACTTACCATATTAAAGACCATGTGTTGATATTTTGGAACTTCGGTCAGAGTGGCTTTTTCAAACGAAATAAAATTTTCGCAGCGTTGCAGCCTACTTTATCAAGTTGTTAACGCCCATGCAGCTTTCCTGCACACGACATATGAGAGGGAAAACTCCTGACAAAATTGTTTCTCGCCCAGCGGTTGTACGTGTGGTCTTCCGGGGACAAGTTTGAATTTGACGACCTCTAAACGGTGCGTCCAGGGCACGTGGCTCGATCTACACTCTTTGGTAGGGCCATTACGAGTTAGAAAAAAATCGTTATGAGCAATTGGAAAAAGTTCTCGCAAAATTTACGGAACCGTTTGAAAAAATTGATTTTTTTACAATTTTATCCGTTTTCTACGCTTTTCTCCCATATCGCTATGATTGTAAGCAAACCTTGCTCTGGTCATTTTGCATCGTGACCCCTCTTAGGATGATATGTCCGAGGTACATGACGCCTCTGCCCTCTTCGCTATGACAATGTTCTTGCGAATCTGGTCGTGCAATTCCTCTCGACGGCGGCCAGCATGCCGGTTGAACAGATTCCTGCACATTTCTTTATTGTCTTGTTGTTGCAACCAGTCGTTTTGCACAGGTTGATCATACTGCGGTAAATTATTGTTTACGTATTCGTAGCTCAACCGAAACAGGTCAACAGAGTGAGTGAAAAATTAAATATCCGACTCCACACTAACGTGTCATGGCGAAAACAGATCAGCAAATACACTCAGATTTCCTACTGTTATAGAGTCACAAAACGACGCGATGTATAAAGGCTTCTGTTTACATTATTGGATCTTTTGTAGGTCATCACCTTTTGCATGTTTGAGGCTTTCCTGAGTAAGACAACCTTTTAAGGACCGCGAAAGCCACTGTAGCGACTCGAGGCGAGTTCGATTATAACTCGCCGATCGATTCCGCTAGAGAGTCAACGGAGACACTAACACTTCCTGATTAAAGTAAAGCAGGTACCTTTACATTTGAAATTTTGCGTGGCAGTGTTACGTCACCGGGTGGTCCCTGTAAGGTCATTGTAACCCGTAAAAATTGAAATGCCCCTTTACCTGTTGTTTTTAAACAAGTACACGAAAATCCGCATCTTATGATGTCTTGACTGACTCTCTAGCGCAACCGGTCGGCAAGTTATGATCGAAATCGCCTGACGAACCAAAAATATTAAAAATTCCCGATGCTTACGGGGTTAAGTGCATACGTATTACCTATGAAGTTCTACGAGTTCTACAACTGCTTTCGCTGGTTCAGCGTTTCGCGATGTTATAACAGTTTACAGAAAGGTTATCATCGTGTTTGAAATAGTTTTGCAATCGCATCTGTAGTTGTTGCCGAGCTGTAATCAGCGAATGTTATTTACAAACCTAAGACAAATCTGATTTACGCATACTGATTTTGCTGAAATTTAGCCATACTGTGGCCTTCATATCACAACCACTATCACAACTAAATACTGTAGCGCCATGTGTACTTTTTTTTCTGAATTGTTAAGCAATGACAAACTTCGTGTAAGTTTTGGTCGAAACCGCTGCTAAAAGCATGCAAAAAAGCAAAGTTCCTCCGTGAATACCAGAGAAATTTGAAAAAACTTGGTTTTGAAAAAAAAAAAATTTGAAGAAAAAGTGAAAAAGACCATATTTCACTGCTTAACTTTGCTCTACACCTTATTAGTACATGTGGTTGAACACACACCCCTAAAGGTGATACGCTGGGGTCGATTCCCATCGGGTCATACTAAAGACTTGAAAAACGGTACTTGCGGTGTAATATGTCCAGCCTTGTGCTCGGCGTTGATGGGTGGGTGCAGTGGCGTAACTAGAGGTTTGAGCCAGGGGGGCAAAACTTAGCTGAAGGGGCCCACTGGTCGGTGTAGGGAGGGCACTAGCCAAAACTCAGATAAAGGTTAAGAAATGATAGTGAATCACTGGATGTCGTGGATGTCCATACTAGATAAAAAACGAAAACCCCAAAAAACGCAAAAGACAACAAATTAAAGAATACTAAATGTCAAGTACAGGGGTCTAGTTTTTACATCTAGCTTGCCAATGGGGAAGCTCGCCCCCTTGCCTCCCCGTCAGTTACGCCACTGGGTGGGTGCAGGAAACAATTCACGCGTGGTTTGCCTTTACACCAGAAAAAAATTTATTGCGAAAGCAGTTGCATGGTCCACGGCGCAAGCAAGCAGAGAAGGTCGCGTAGACCACTCGTGACACTCCGAAAGCAGCACAAAAGCGAGTATAACGGAAGTGAACTGAACTTTGTTCTGCATCTAAATCAAGCATCACGCAAACAAAAAGTTCACTGAATTTCATGTTATGAAATATCAACAGTGACTAAAACTAGAAAATGAAGAAATAATAAGTCGGACATTGGGCGCTTGAATGAGCAATTGGAGGTGCATAAAGCATCTGAAAATGAAGGCAGTTACTAATTTCCAGCGACGTGGCGTACTGCGTGCCTTTCTATACTTCAGCCATATTGTGTAGTATGCTCGTTTCCATGAAACGCATAAACAGCTGGTAAGAAGCTCAACAGCAGCGGTTGTCTAAATCAGAGGTAATTTACTATCACGGGCCGCATAAATTGTAGATTATCGCTGGTGGGCCGCAAATGCCAATTCATTTTAACCTAGAATTATACCTTTATCTTACTACAAGGGATAGAGCCTTCTTATGACATACAATCTACGTTCCTGCTTATCATGGAGATCCGTTTCGGCGTGATTTTGTACTCTAAACTGGCTAAAGAAAATTCTGATGCGGGCCATATCAAATGTTCACGCGGGCCGCATTTGGCCCGTGGGCCGCAGGTTCCCCACCTCTGGTCTAAATAGTGTTGGCTTGTTTCTTGAAAAAGGAGCACCACGATGTTGATGTAGCCTGGAATCTCCGGACGTCTGGGGTTAATTACAAGCATTGCTCCCTTGACATAATTTTCGATCAATTGTGGCTGTCTGCAGTCTGGAGATGGCGCCACATGTGAATGAAGTGGTCACTGGCAGATGGTGCCCGACAGTAATAAGTAATGGTGATAGACACCACAAGCGAAAGATTGAAATTCACTTAACCTGTTGTGAATAGTGCAACCTAGTGTCGGTAGAGTGACTTTGGCAGCGTGATCTCGATACAATGCTCTCGTTGTGTGACCTTCAATACTGTTGGTGGTGAGCCTGGTGACTAAATGTTTGTATTTGTTGATGATTATAAGCCCCGTGAAGACGAGAGTGATCTATTTTTCCTTGTTACTTCCCTGTACTCCCTGCTCCAAATTACACCTTTCCTTATGCTCACCTCAGTAGTTCAGGTCGATGCATTTGTGGTGTCTGCGTCCTCGGTCCCGTCGGGTTCACACTTTACAGCACTGCACGCATTACAACAATTCTTCGTGTCGACGAATGGAATCGAAAACCAAGGACGCCGCTCGCATACCTGCATTGCGTAGTTTCCCCTGAACCGTGCGGAGAACGACAGTGTATGAGCTTCGTGTCTCGATTTGAGGTAGTTGTTGCGACATGGTTCTTGGAAAATTGTGAAAACCAATGTTGACAAAACCTTGCTGTTCGCAGGTGTGGCTTCCATTGCTAGTGCAAATTATTTTGATATAGAGTTACGTTCCATTTTTCACTTCCTTTCGTGGTGACCGCACCCCGTTAGCTTCACAGAGTCGCACCAGCTGCAACAGCACATAGTCGTTCTCAGAAAAACGCTGAATGGCTCTACTGGCTCCGTACCAAATGGAACGTGGTTGGTGGGTGGCAGAGGGGAACATTCCTTCCGCAGCGTGTTGAAAGCAACAAAAAGCCATCATTCAGTTTAAAACGTTGAAGAAAACAGGACTTGATTTCAGAATTGTGACGCCAGAATAAGCCTTGACCCTGGGTGGTGTAGACATTCGTAAAACCTCTGGACATCAAGGTGCTGACCGCAGACTACTTCCATGATACGATCAAGCCAAGTGGTCCTTGACCGATTTTTGTTTCATGAATACTGTAGAACTAGTGTGTAATATTTGCTTTTCAGTTACCATGGTGGCTAATACAGACATGAGACATTATCTGCATTTCACGAACAATATTTATCGAATAATTCCCTTCTTGATGGAAAGCGTCGACTTGTACAGGTCAGTTAGTTACTATTATTTCGTTGAGCCTATCCAAGCACAGCATGCTTTCAAAAGTGTTGGAATTCTCGGTGTTGCGGGCTCTAACACTTTCGAGAAATGTGATGGTCTGTTACACGGTTTGGAACGCGCATCGAACTGTGTTTTGCCCGCACCTCACATTTCGTCGCGTCACGGATTCGCAGCCTGACGTTCTCTGCAGAATTATTACATGGACACAAGACAGGGTTCAGCGCAATCTTTGGTTCCTAAATTCGATCAGCAAGTTTCAACCAAGTGACGACCAAATGGTCGAGTGTGATTTCTGAAACATAAAAGAAACGAAACTAATAAGCACACTATAAATCTCAAGTATTTGCAGTCATAAGTTGCAGCAGCCATTGCGAAAGCAATGGCAATATTAGTCAGAAATCTGCGATTGCGCATTTTTCCTATGACTGTAAATTCTTACAATAATTATAATAATAAATGAATGAAAAACAATGTGAACTTGCTCTCTGTTGCTCAGATTTATGTTGTCTTCAAATGCTTTGTTCCGACTAGCAGAGCTTTTACATTATACTGGGAACCGAAACAATTGCCTAATAATTTAACTAAAGGTGGGAGTGCGCTTGTGTACTTTGACCGCACATAAAAGTGGAACACTTCGTTGCGTCAGACAAAATTAAGTTTAGTTGATGTTCCCCATGGAGCACATGGCCTGACGGTTCTGGACGACGAAACAATCGAATGGCTGCTCAACACCTGCCCCGAGACTAGATTTTGGTAAGGGGCATAAAATCAAGCAGTTGCCCCGGTCATCACCAGACCTATGCACGCACCTGCTCAAGCATAATGTGGCGTCGTAAGCAGCAGCTAGAAACAAAATTTTGTTGAATTGATTTCAGGCGTCTCAAAATGTGTTCTTAAATTCGGTGTCGTTGTTTCAAAACTTTTGTTCTCTGTCTTGACCTCGGCATATAATTTTTCCTGTTAACCTCAGCATACAATTTTTCCGTCTCAAATAACTTAACTGTTTTTGTTCGTGGTTTTGAAATCATTTCGTAAATTTCTCTATAGTGTGGCGGCCCCTCTTGACCGTGGGTGAGTTTTATCTCGTCTCTTATCTAATTTCATAGGCAGGATTTTTTTATTCGAGGTGGAGGGAGCGAAAAATGGAGCTCGAAAAACAGATATAAGGAATATTCAAACCTTTCGAAACTTCCGCTTTCGTTGTTTCTTAGTTTAGTCCAGTCCGATTTTGCTGAAAAACCTGTCCAGTTCGAAAATTCCCACGCAAAGACATCAAATAATTTTGAGGTAGTATTTGGCGTCGTTAAATGCAAGGAACTGTTTATTGCATACTGAATATCACAAAGTTTTAAGAGAGGGCGAAGTAATCTATCAACTTGCAAGCATTGCGTGGAGAAATAATTGCTGGATCACTGTTAAACAATTTGTCGTAAAAGGTTATTGTAAAGCATTTAATTGCCGCAGTAATAACGCAAACGAGTTTTGTGACTGTACAACTTAAATGCATGAACCATTTATGAAACTATACGTACTCATTACAAAAATAAATTGAGCGGTCGATCTCTTACTCCTGATTACTAAATACGCAAGGTACATAACATATAAACAAACTTTTTCTCCATTTGGTTTCCTGACAGCAAGTCAGGAGAAACTTCCAGGTGACCAGGGACCAAACAAAGTTGGGAAACAGCTCCCGAGTTTAAATACACAGATAACATGAAATAAAAAAATGAATTATTGCATTTTACGAGTAACCTCAGGGAAATAAAAAACGCCTGTCTTCAACAGAAAGACTTCTTAATTTGAGATGTTGTTTCTAGCTTCTGCATGGAAAGTTTGATGCGAGGATTTTCCAGATAAATTTGATATGGAGTCTTTTTCTGTGCTAGTTAGTTTAGCTTTGAGCAAGTAGTAAATGAAATATTACTATCTCATTTGGTTACTGCGTAGCAAATGACCCAAACCACTTAAAATTTGTCTTTACTATAAAGCAGGGGTGGCCAAACTACCGCCCACGGGGCGCATCCGGCCCGCCGACCAGTTTAATACTGTCCGCCAAATACCTTGCACATTTTTTCAAGCACCGCGTTTCCGACTGTGGACAGCAGTACAACAGCATTGGCTGCTGCCTGGCTCTTGTTGACTTCTCTGCCGCAGCAGCACTTAGTTGCAAGCAGCGCTACAAAAGTGTAAACAAAATGGTGTGATTTTGTTGTTATTATTGTACTACAATACATTTTAACAACCTGTTTTTGCATAGATTACGTAAATCGCACTGTATCCGGCCCTCCAGTGGTCAGGCAGTCGCGAATTCGGCCCGCGGACCAAAAAGTTTGGCCACTCCTGCTTCTAAGGATAGTTTTTCGTATCCCGTGATAATCTTAAAACAGTTGGACCAAATTGTAAATGCAGTACTGAGCAAAATTTTCAGGTGTGGTGATAACAACCTTTGTCACTCGATCCCTGCAGGAGTGCGCAGTGACGGATTTACGCACAGGCCATGGCCTAGGGCTCCGCGCAACTCCTTCCTATGACGACTCATTACTAACTGAAAATTTGCGAAACTGCGCAGAGGCATAGTTTCACAATTTACTTTGGAACGAACGAAAATACCAACGTGTAGTCCAGCTATGTCCAACCGAAATTGCTTACTGAGCCAAAAAGTATGTTACCATCTTAATCAGGCCGCGCATTGAAAGACATGACCGCACATTGAATGACTTAATTAAATCTTAGCTAACTAAGTTTAGTCTAAGGTAATGTATAGAAAGCGTTCGATTCCTAACTGCAGTGGTAACGACTGTTTGGCACCTATAACCACTCTGCAGGTGTGATTTCACAGGCAAGTTTTAGCGCCAATGGAACAAGGGTGGAAATCAGAAAACTAGTAAAACGTTCTGTACCGAGGTTTCAGTGGAAATATGGAAATCTCGCAGTACAGACGTAATAAAGTGGCACTGAAGACCACCTGCATCAAAAATGTCAAATTTAAGGTTATCAAAATAAGGACAGGTTGTCAATATATAGGCTGCTTATACTACAGCGAAAACCTAAACTGGGCCGCATGAAACCTTCGACTGGGCCGCATGCGGTTCGCGGATTGGACATAGCTAGTCTAGACTCTTATCAGTACAGTAACAACACAATAATATTGTTTGTTACGCAATATAATAACAGCAATGCTGCTTTTCATCAGAGTTCTGCAGTGTCTGGTGGTCTTGCGTTGTTGCGAGCTTTTTGTCAGTGGAAGACTGAACATTAAGTAAGAAAGTAAAGGCTTGCTACTGGCGAACATGGCCAGTTGGGAGAGAGATGAGGGGCCGTCTGTATGAAAGTGGTTAAAAGTTAATAATGGAAAAGAAAGAACAGGATATGAGGAATGAACTGAGTTTGCAAAGAGACAAAAAGATCAGTGAATTTTTTGCTTGTGACAAGCTGGTTTCTCCGTCCGCAGTAAAGAACAGTGCTTCGGCAATGCTTGATGTGAGTCGCGAGGAGAGTGATCTGTTCCAGCAAGATGTTAATGCTAAGGAACAATATGAGAGAGCAGAAGACAGCAAATACTAATAGTATGAAACTTGGAGGTGGTAAAGATTTTCCGTACGACGCTAATCTGGAGGGAGTAACTGTAGAGGGCCATGAACGAATTTCTTTTGCTGATGAAAAGCTGGCTTCATTTTCTAAGGATCCAGCCGAGTGGAAAAACGTTAGTGCAGAATTACGCAGGCACTTTGCAGAGGAGGGTTAGTTTTTTGCTACGTTTATAAACCTCTTCCTCCTGACATGTATCATTAACGATCGAATTCAACGACTGGAAAAATATCCATCATCTGTCTGAACACGAAGGCAACACTACGCACAAATAATGCATCTCCGCATTGTGTGTGATCAGGGGACAAATTGAGTGACTTGATAAAAGTTTGGCTGCCCAGATGGAAAATGAACAAGATTAGTGTAGAAACGCATTGCGCACACTTATTAAGAGGTGCATACTTCAACGCTTCTTTAACGACCACCAGAGCCACTATAGTGGCTCAAGGTTTTTTTGTTATAACTCTCCAGCCGCTACAGCTAGATAGGTGTTCAAACCCTCTACGGATGCGGAAAGTCTTCTTGGTTCTATTAAAAAAAAAGTTTTTGATTGGGGTGAGGGGTTCGCCTGGGGTGGGCTCGCAAAGTTGGGGTGTTTTCGTTTTTTTGACCAACTTTGACGGGCCCTGGACGCCAATCCCAAGGACCAAAATTTTGGCGCAAA
>JGI24158J21664_10001952_pt1 | contig 24263 bp, 8 predicted proteins | sample Ectturendosymbi3_FD_21664 | JGI IMG/M metagenome (IMG submission 21664) | reverse complement strand
AAAGCGTAGAAATCACAAAAATAGTCAGATTTTGCAGTATCTCCATTTCTTAAAATTACCAGTCGCAATACATAAGATTGCTGACAACGCAACAGAAAATATTCAGTTCTACTGTTTAGCTTTCATACCTTACTGCTCATTAGAAACAAACCTAGTGACTTTTTTTGATACTTCTCATAAATTATCCGCTTGTACCTTGGCGCACAATTGGTCGACAGAGCCATGCGTAAATCGTTCGAGGGGCAAAGATGACCATTGAACGGGACTTCGATAGGACTGATTCCGGGCTATAATGAAGTTCTGCCGATTTGGATTGGATCCGGACTGTAAATCGCTTTATAAATTTAGGATCAGGATCATATTTGGATTGAGATAATGGAAAAGAATTGCATATTTTTTGTTGTTAAAAAAGTGTTTTGTTAATTTCTTGGACATCGTTTGGACTTGGACTTTAAAATTAAAAAACTTTTTGCAATAGGGTTGGATTTGCAATTAGTTTTGAAAGTTTAGGACTGGATTTGGGTCGTAAAATATGAGAGTCCACTCATTTCTGTCGAGGGGTTCAAATGGTTTTAATACTTGCTTTTCAAATTAATTCAGATTCGCACAAATATGTAGGGCACTACAATAGACAGAGCTCTTGCACACAATTTTGGTAACTTTGCCTGGTTGAACACCAGAAACTTTCAAGTTCTGTAGCATCAAACAATAATCTCGCCATATTTGCGCCATAAACAATCAAACGTCACAATGCGCTTACAACCGCATCACCGGCCATCTTTTGCGTGGTAACCGCAGCGTGAAGCAGAAATAGCAATGCACGCATTTAGCAATTGTTAAATTAGTAACGTTAGCTGGAATAATTAGGCTGGATAATGTTCTTTTCAGTAATAGCACTTGCAAGCTTACATAAATCTCGGTTCTTTTGGAAAAAGTACCGGTACATCCAAGAACATACAACCTCGCAACCTCGAAAATCGCATTTCGGACCCCCGAAAATCTTGCTTCGAATACCCAGGGGGGTCCGGGAACCCCCGGTTGGGAACCGCAGTTCTATGGAGATCTTTTGTTAGCGGCATAGTATAAACGTGTGTTCAACCAAAACAAAAATGCAAATATAATTGCTTGCAGAAATGCTGTGAGGCCCCGCGAAATCGGGGGCCCTGGCTTAAGCCTTTTTAGCCTAATGGTAAATCCGCGCCTGGCTTTAGGCATACCTCGACTAAGCTTTAGATTCGTTGCTGACACCAACAGATGGATTGTGAATGGAACCGTGAGGCAGATGCTCAAAGTACTGGGTCAGCTGGTTTCTGACAATGTTCTTGCACAGCCTAACTTACTTTTTTAGTTGGGTGATTATAACCAAATTTCAAGTTCTCTTAAATTTTTTTCATACCGCACATTTCATTTTTTATATTGCACAATTTTTTTTACTGTACATTGCACTCTACTATTCACTGTTGATTTTGTATTTGGCAAACTTTGGTTTTTGAAGTCATGGCAGGCAGGGCCGGATTAAGGGGGGGCAACGGGTGAAATTGCCCCGGGCCCTCCCAAAATGATTCAGTACCCGGGGGATTGTACCCCCTTGCCTCCCCTCGTTTCGCCCATGCTGACGTAATTTTGTACTTGCGCTCGACGTTCGGATCACCATTGCAGAGGTTCCTTTGCAAGTTTCGGCTTGATTACGACAGGTAGCGGTACACTGTCTAATGTCCACTACAGCAACAGGTTATCAGTCATAAACATGGACGAAGGTACGGGACACATGAGCTATGCCCACGGCCCTCCATATAAAAGAACCTGCTGTGTTATCATGTACATGTAGACTGGGCCTACGAGAGTGGGGCACAAGAGGTACATCGTACCCGGTAAGTACTGGGGCCCAGAAGGATGAATGTATCCACGCTAAGTTTTTCTGTAATCAAGTCCAAAATCAATTGCAAGCCAGTTGCCACTATAAAACTTCATTTATTTCTAAATCTTGGCGTGGTTGCTCTTTTATCTACATTCTAATTGCTATACAAACAAGCTAAGCAGGTTTCGACGTGGATCCCAGAAGCCTGAAATCATTCTTCGCATCAACAGGTAAAATTTCTCTCATAGGCCCTGTCCTGCGTACAGATCAACTCCAGTAATTTGCTGTCTTTTTTATATTCGTTTAGCAATTTTGCTTTAACATCTTCATCAAAAAGGTTGTAGCACGGTTGACGGAGCACGATGACGTCATAGCACCACTGCTCAGAGAGCCCCGCGCCTAGGTCTTGCATTGCGCCTCGCATCTGCCTGGGACGGCCCTGAATACAAGGGCTGACGTGCCAGGCAAAACAAAAAGTTATTGACGCCATAGTTTTCTGTTTTTAATAAGCAATTATTGCGAATAAACTAAATCCAAAAAAGCAAACCCTTACATTCGAGCATCTTTTACAGATTTGCAAGCAAGGTATCGCTGGTTGATTGACTGGTTGATGCACACTGCTCCACACCACATGAACGCGAGACCAACCATGATTGTCCAAAATGTGTTAGGCAATGTGGGATCAATGCTGAAACTGAAAAATATATCACCAGCAGCAATTAAAAGTGAACACTGATTGTTGTAAACGCAAAGCATCAAACACATTAACAATACGTTTTTCACTTCTTGCGGTTGCAAGTTTTGACGAGCTTTGCTGTCTGTCTTATGCGTCAAGAAAATTAACACAGTCCACATTGCATGAAATCAAATCGAGATGAGGTAAAATAACGAAACATTTCAGTCATAAAAGCCGTCTCAGAGTATTTATGGGCCACTCCGTTTTTACGTTCATTCGTTTGACGTGTAAGCTGTGCAACGCAAGAGAATAGTCGACAAATGAAATAATGAAAATTTCAATTGTTATTTCATGCAACGCAACATGGCGTTGATACTTTCTCTTTGCACCGTTGTCTTCAGTTGCATGTGAATCACACAGGGCTTCAAATTCTGATGCCCAATAAAATGTCTCTTACAATATTTCATCTACTCCTTTAGTAACAGATAGCATGAACACTGCATTCATAACGCAACAATTCTTCCTTTGAAAATATGCAGTGAAGGAAGACAAAAGGAATGAGGTGAACTGTAGCTGAAAATGTTGTTTAATAAAACAGTGTCAGGAAAGAGTCTGTGAAAAACATACTGTAAATTTTCAAACGCTTCCTCACTTTCTCGTGAAGAACTAAATGTACACAAATATATATTTGTCTACCTACGGGCTGTACATTTTTAGTTTGTCAGTTAGGAATCATTCGCACTTTCTTGAGCTGCATTTCACAAGATAAATATTCATGTTTCTTTTATTTTACTTCTCTATGTAATGAAAACTTTATGTTGCCACATGCAAGTTTGCTTTTGAAGCTGCGCATGGACTGATTCTGTCTGTTCTTGAACATCAAGATCAATTTCCATTTTTTATGATCCGTCAGCTCAATAGATTGGCATGGATAACGTTCTCTTGTCATCTTGCATGAAGCGGAGATTTCTTAAACTAGGTACGTTACAAGCTCCCCTGGCAACTACTCGTGTACATTAATTTCGAATTCATTGGGTAGGATTGTGAAGCACATAATTAAGCGTAACAAATACTTGTAGCAGGGAATTTAACTACGCTAACTAGGCACTGACTTTGTGCTTTTATTTAAGTTGTTTGAAAGGATTGTCTGCATATAGTATGATAAATGCTTTTTGCCAATTATGAGTAAAACCGGCCCAGAAATGCATAGATCGCAGCAAGTAGAACAACTGAAAATGCGTCTATCTCACTACATTTCACCAACTAGGAACGACAGCAGAATTACAAACTGAAACGACATCTCACTTCCACAGCGTATTTCTTTGTCCTCGTTCGAGAGCTTCAATCACACTCTTCACTCCTCCAACGTCTACAGTCGCCTTAACAAATGCAGATACAACTCCGGCGAACATGATGAAAGTCTGGAACGTATCGGTCCAGACCACCGCCTTCATTCCTCCCTGAAATCATGATATTTATTGCATACGAATTATCGCTTGCTCATCTTTATACAAAAACTCACAACTAGGGCAACCAATTTTTTGACCTAAAAACTAAAATTTTGACTTTATAATTTGCAAATTTTTACTTTATTTTGACCTATACATTTTCTGCGTTTGCAACTGCAAAATAATTCAGCCATAGGTGTTGAGGTTAACCCAGAAGCATATTCATACACTCTACGCTTCGAAATTTTGAAATATTTGGTTGTTTAACTTTGGAGATGATAGCCTATATTGATAAGTACATACATAACTACACCTGAAAACATCATGAAGTTGAAACGTTATATGCACAATGGATTGTGTAGTTACCAAACCAAGTACTGTAAGACCCCGTTTCTTGCCTCATCATGCCTATGCTGCATACAATTCAATCGTCCTGCAGTGGGCAAAAGTATTATCACGCCAGAAGTTACAACAAAACCACTATTACTACAGAATGCAACTAAACTTGCAAAATCATGTCAATATCTGTTGTTGTAGTTTCAACAAAGTATCGATGAAGAGAAAAAACTCTGCTGCAAGAAACTTTGACCTAACGATAAATTTTTACCTAATGACTTGGGATTCCCTCGTGGTGCGAGCATGAAATTTGGTTTGTGGACGTTTCATGAACTTTCAAAACAGCAGAAAAATTTGACTTTATTGACTTTTTGTTACCCTACTCATAACCTTTATAACAGCTAGAAGTTTTGCTTTCCACTTTCAAAGTATGTAGCACGAAACCGCTCTACTCTTTCTCTACTTGGGAAAGACGAAAGCAAGGAAGACGCTAAACGGATAAGACCAACAAGAGCAAAATCGCACGTTCTGAGAATAACTGTCTACCTGGAGCAGCTACATCATAAGACAATGTTGGGAGGCTGCCACACAGCAAATCTTATTACAGTGTATAAAGTCTATGTATCTGTGACGTCACTATGACATGGTTCGGGTGTAAACGAATAAAGTCATCGCGTAAAAACTACAATTGACTTGACCTAAACCACCGCGGCGTCATAAGTGCCAGTACTCGAAAATATTAAGTGCCAAGTTCTTTGCTTATTTGTTTTTTTGTCAAAAAACGTATATCATCATCCACAGCCATAGATGTCTTCATGGACTCTCAAGCGCACTGAGTCGGAAAGTTGTGATCAGAAACGAGATCCAGAGGTATGATATTAGCCGCGCAGTCCTCAAAGAGTTTAGGAATACTGTTCACTGTAATACACCTCACAAGTGTTTTATGAAATTTGCCCATTTTTTGTAGAAGCTGAGAACCGTCTTATTATGAAGTCGTTTCCCAGCCCCAAAGTAAAACAAAGTTTTATGAAATGGTGTATCAAGCCGTGCCATACTTGGGATAATTTTGCTTTGTAGCATGACCCCGTTTCACATTAGCTCCGCAAATTAAATCAAATGCGTAAGTATCATTGCGGTACAAGATTAATTAGAGCTGCGACACAGCAAGTCACAAAGATCTGGACGATTAACGCATTGATTTTGACAAAATGTGTTTGGGTTTCATAGATGCTTCTTGTAGACATTTTGAGACTTATTTGGGTTGTCATCACTATGATAATAATACATTTGAAGAGACGAGAGGATTACCGATTGTTAGGCTGGTATAGTTATAAGACGATTCTTGTTCAAGAAGAGCTAACAAGTATGAACGTGGAAAAGAGAAAGAGGTGAAAATGAACGCCATGAACGCCAATGAATTAAGTAGCGTTAAGGCCCTTCATGAATGATCAGCTATATCAGGTCTGCAAACAGGACGGGAAACAGGCAATTGCCCGCCTCCCCTAAATTTTCAAAAACATGATTTTTAAGGTAAAACAACATGTTACAATCATTTCCCCCCAAAAAAATCAGAACTACATTAATATATAATGAAAATCACGACCAATGAAAATGACATCAACCACATATTGCAAACGTTTCCATAACTCCTGTTATCCTCATCAGTGCATTGCAAGTTGAACTGCAGTGACCTTGCTGCAAGCTCAGCAAAATCAAAAAGTTTCAGAAAATCGTTTGTTGTTTCAGTGAAAAGAAGCCTCTTCAGCTCTTATGCTGCTTTATTGTGTGATGTGTATTTCACCAATCAAAACATTGGCATAATGTTGAAAATAAAGACATCCTGATGAGCGTTCGCATCACTTGTTCACTACGTTTATCAAGTGAAAAAGAAATACTACCACAAACAATTTTTGCCCGCAACGCTTTTACCCTGAAGGGGATCCTAAATGGGTTGCAAGAACCTTAGTTAAGCTTATGGTAAAAGGTTCAAAAAAATACTTGATAAAACCTATTTGGATCTTTACCTCGGGATCTTCGTTACCTCATAAAAACAGTTGCAAATTTTTGCTCGGCTTTCATTGAAATGTTCCAGAGTACATATGAAAGTAAAAACCGAGGCACTCATGTATCACGAGCATTCTTTCATCAATTGCATAAATGCTCAATTTGACTACCTCTTGAAGCTCATATTTCCTTACTGCAAAATACGTTTAAAACCGTTTCTTGTCAGAATTTGCACAAAAAGTAATGTAATCCGTTAGTTGTTTTATTTTCAATTATAGTTTGAGTTACGTTTTATTGGTGAAAATTTGCTGACACAGGGCAAACAAGTTTTCATCATGTAAAACCAGTACATCTTATAATTTTAACTCTCAAATCTACAAAACCCACCTACTGGGTTAGCACAAAACGTTTGTTCTTTAAAAAAAACTTTGTCAATAAAATAAATCTACAGAGGTCATATCTTACATAGAGGCCACACCCAATACGGATGTGAATCCTAAAACAAATGTTTATTTTGTTCTATGCAGTTCTATAAACAAATGGGCACCTCCGTATAAAATATTAATAGTAAATAAAATCTAACCTAACGAAAAACTTTATGCCAAAATGCTAATATTGAAACTTAACAAATAAAACCACTTACTCCCTTGAAAAACAATCATATAAAATACTTTTTGCTTTGTCAAACGAGATAATGCAATTTGCAAAGGTCATAAGTTGCTATCTAGTACACCGCATGATTTTGCAGAGTAACTGTGCACTGTGCCAGTACACTTTGCTCGTATATAAATTATAAAAAATTTGCACCTGTGAACGGAGCTTGCGTATATTGTGTCTGTGCGTTGTGCTTGTATATTCCTTATAAGCATCTTGCATGAGCATCCTATATTACAGGGCTTGATTCCTTGACTATACTAACAAACTGACGGCCTCTTCAAATAACCGCTTGTAAATCAGTCGCAGCGCTGGTCACTGATCACGGGGTTGAATTTCATTTTTACTGCAATGTAAATCATCAGTAATAGAAATATCTTCTGTTACTGTAAGCGTCTGTCAATAATAGAAAAAACTGAAGCTATTTTCTGTTACTGCATTGTTAGTCATAGTTGAAAGACTGATTTTTATTGATGCGCTGAAAGATCCTTTGAAAGGCAATCATGGAGTGATGTTGGAAATTCCACACAAGTTCCATCTGCTGCCCACACTATCTGAAGTTCACAGAGTGACACAAAAATTTAAAGTTTTCATTTAGAGTCATCTCGAGAGAGTATATCTTAGGCGCGATTTGACTTATTGACTGCTAGCCAATTTGTCTAAACTATGAACGAGCTCTGTCAGACTGCAACTTGCGGAGAATAGAGGTTTCCATCATTGAAAGCATAGACCCTCACATTTAGAGTTCAACGTGTACAGATTTTAGAAATGACATGTTAAAATTAAATGTAATATATAACAATGGATTTCCACGCATGAAAATGAAACTTGAAGATTAACGTATTGTTCAAATCCCAAATTTCTCTCCAGAGAACCCTTTAAGATATTGATATATATTATCTATTTTAGTTGTAACGCTTGCATTAATTTCATACTACCTAAAATTTCATATATTTGTGGTAAGTTAAATTGGACAGGTCAACAAATAATTTTTTGTTTTAATCGAGAATATGACATAAATATTGCAGATTACATTTGGGTGCTGATTCCAAATTTAGCATTCATTTTCTTTGGGTACATCAAATTTTTGAGTTTCAGTGAAAGCTTTTTTTTTTGGTAGGCCTATACTATAAACAGCTTTATGCGGATATGTTAGCTTACGTTGATTCCAAGTGAAAAATAACCTGATAATTCTGTCTATAAAAAGTTTGTTAATTTATTATGAATAATCAAATACACAAGTTGGACAAATAAACAGAGAACTTCTGGTCTTGATAGTGGAACTCATAAAACTTTTAAAAGTGTTTTGAATAAGACTGTCTTTTTTATGGCGTGGCTGGATCATCACGACACGACATCCAAAAGTCGCCCCCATCAATGATTTTTCCAATTCTTTGCTTCCATGGGTTGAATATCTTGTTGAAATCTTTCACCCTGATCCTCATTCGTGGCACCAAGGTTTCCCAAACAACCTGGTGTGAATGAAAAAAATGCATCTCCAGAGACATAGCCTATGCAAGCCCATCTTGTAAGCTAAAGTAATTCTGCAACTCCTGCTTGAAATTAAAGAGCCTCAATATTTCCCACAAAGTTCGTATCTTTACCAACATCCACCTGAATGTTTTTAGAGCTGATAATCCAGGGGTGTCAAACTCATTTTCACTGAGGGCCACATGAGTATTATGGTTGTCCTCAAAGGGCCAGTTAAGACAGTGCAAATGTGATTTTTTTCTGCGTGACAGCAAAAACCTGCAAACATAGTGAATGCTTTGCTGCACATTCAAACTGGTATGTGTATTTAACTGAATAATATTTGATCGCAGACTCGTGGTCGATATCACAAGCACAATCAAATAATACAAGAGTACAAAATGGGTAGTCATTGCGGATAGCACATTACAGAATATCATACAGAAGTATTAAATAGTCGAGGAAAAAAGATCGGTAAAAAACATCAGACAGTGGAAGCGATCGGGTAAAACAGTGTGATGACGATGCACAGCGTTGTAAAAAGCGACACACATTGTTTCTCAACAAGGCATCAAAAATCTTGACACAGTGGCTAACATGGTGTGGGTTAACGCCTACATTTCTGGGTATGTAATGGATAATTCGGTAGGCATCGTTATGCAGCGCGTAAGCGCTTCATACTAGCCCAGTGGTTCTTAACCTATTTTACATATCTTACCCTTTTATCAAACAAGGTTACCAGATTTATCCGCAAATGGACTCAATGGTGGTCATTTATTGAAAATACGAAAGTAATAATAACTCTTGCAGTTTAGAATGGTTTATAGAAATTTACATTGGCTGCAATTTGTGGTTCAATAAATTTACCCTCTTGGAAGATGAAATTTACCCCCAGGGGTAAATTTACCCCAGGTTAAGAACCACTGTACTAGCCTGTGTGTATTTGCTCCACAATTGGCAGAGATCTGACTTCAGGCATCTAATAAAAATGGGCTGTATCCGATTTGTCCGTGCTTTCATCAACAGCTAGGAAAACGCCACGTAACTGCGTGCCTCTTCAGCCAATTATGTTGCCAGATCTCCTGCTAGTTCCTCCACTCGATTCTCGCTGGTGTTTCTTGACAAACTGACTTTTTTAAAACTTTGTATCTGGCCGGGGCACACTTGCCCACACACCTTCAGCATATGCACTGCATCGAAAATGCACCCTCTGAAAACAACTTTGAAACTCGTGTAATTTCTTCAGCCATGCTGCCTCGGTTTTATTGTGAACATCTTCTACTGCGATTGCAGTTCGCCTTTTCAATTTTGGACAATCTGCTGTTTTTCCTGGAGGCTAAATTTGTCATATTTGGCTCCGTGTTTGGTTTCAAAATGCCGACGGAGATTAGATTGTACTCTTTAACGAATGACACCACCTCATGACACAAAAGGCATACCGGTTTTTCTGCTTGAAGCACAAGCATGTATTTTATTTTCTCAACTTTCTTGAAACTTCATTACATCTACATCAATTTTTCTTTTCCTGGACATTTTGGAAGCAAAAGCAGAGATCTCTCAATGCTAGACCTGTTTAATTTTTCTGCTAAGGAGGCATTTCACGCGTATTTCTAAAAGGGAATCCAAAAAGTGTGCGTGAAAGCGAATTAAATACAATCAACTACGCTAATTCTTAACCAGCATCTCTGTGACGTAATAGTTGTTATGTTACAGTGAAAGGAGCCTGAAACCTGAATAACGTCTAAAGAAAGAAAGATATTAGGTCAGCAAAAATGATGACTAAAATAGCAAAGTTATAACATGGCAAAGACCATCGTTCGCGTTTGTAAACAGGTATAATCCACTGTTCCATAAAAAAATAAGTAGGCTGAAGCTTAAAATTTAAGCTTCGAGGGCCACATAAAAAGACGTGGCTGGCCAAATTTGGCCCGCGGGCCACAGTTTGACACATGTGGTTTATAGGCTTGTGGTAGACTAGGTAACTGGAAAACAAAACATACACATATCTCAAAACTAGATGTGCTACAAAAACATAATGACATTTCTGAAATCAGCGTCAAAATACTTTTAGGGGCACGTATTGCAATCACCGATTAAATTTTGCTGTTGACCTGCGTCATCAACAACTGAAAAATAGCTATGTATAACAGACTTAAAGTTAATATCCTAAATACTGCGTGGACCTCCTATGGGTGCAATTAGCTAGTCTACCCCCTGGAAAAAGGACTCTTCGCCTGCCTTTGTTTGGCTAACGCAACCAAAAGATGAAATTCCATATAAAGTTTCTCCCGCATCTAAAAACCTGTACGGTTCTGCACCAATAGAAAAAACAATTATTTTTTATCAATAAGTTTAGGCTTGAGTTCTCTTCCAATCCTTTTGAGGTTTCCAAATATAAATGCAAGTTTATTTAGCAACAAAAGGGTTTTATGTAATGGTTTTAAAACAGGTATAAGTTAAGTTCTGGCAACACGAATGTAACTACTTACCAGAGTTGTGTAAATGATGCAAACAGCACTCGTTGAAGCAATTGTCCATGTCAAGCTAATTGGCGTAAGTGTATTCAGGGCCAACGCTGGCAAGTAAATGTTTGCCCCCAGGTACAAAATCTGAAAGAAAATAGATGTCTTCTGATCAATCTTAATGAACAACTTCTGTGTGTTTGCAATGTTTTTGTTTTCCAACATGGTTATAATTGTGTAAGAAACAACAACGTAGTAACCAGTGATTTAGATCAGTGCTTCTTAGTCGGGTGAATGGTTCACCCCAGGGTGAATTAAGTTTTTGCAAGGGTGAATGAAAGAAGAAGAGTGAATGAAAGGTGAATGAATTTCCTTGTTGCTAAGTTTTTGCAGCCTCCGGTTCTTGTTTTTTACCCAATACATATCAGAAATCATGAATAAAATGGCGAACTTCAAGTGTTCCAACTCTGCGTCTAAAGCAGTCAGAACTTATCTCTTCAGGAAAATAGTACTATGATGCAGGTAATTGCCTGTATGACATAAATGGATGGATTTTACCCAGAGATGTCATGTTTTGTTCACTCGAGTGCACATCACTGGTGCCACGCCTAGCGATTTTTGGGGTGGCCTAGTGATCTAGTAATTTTTCTCTGTAATCTAGTGTATTTTTGCAAGGTAGGCCCTGTGTGTTTTAAAGAAGATCAATTGTTCTGTTTCTAACTTTTCAGTCCGTTTCTTCAGAAAAACAATTGATTACATGAAACGTTGTGTGAAGATCTGCACCAAAAGAACAAATAAGTTTTTCAAATCTCAGTCTGTAATGTTTTCACTTTTTGTGCCGTTTATTGCAACAACATTGCCTATTACCTTACATTTATTCCCTTGCAGGATCAGTGCATTAGAAATGTGCTGATTACATATTAGGTTGAAAAGAAAAAAACGGCGATATTAAATGATCTAAAATACTTCGTTAGTGTTATGCGCTCATGAAAGAAACCTAAAGGTTTCCTATCTCAGATTTTCCACGCTTCAGCACGATTTATTTTAACAAACTTGCAAATGGAGTTAAAGTTTTTGGACGATAAAATACAAACAAACAAAACTGTTAACTTCAATGCACAAATTATAAATCTGGTGAATTTTTCAGATCTAGTAATTTTTGTTTGTGGATCTAGCCTGTGGCAGCACTGCTCGAATGACGGAATCTCTGCTGAGCTTTGTATGAGCGTCCTTGACTCCTGTACGAAGGATATCTAGCAGAATCGCAGTACTTTCGAAAGTTTCATTCTCCACCTCATGGGAAAACCAGACCCTTGAACATTGATCAGAGTGGCCTTTCCAGTCGAAGCACAGGAGTAGCCTATTTGTGATATTTGTTTGTGACCACTTTGATATTGATTCCAACATCTAATACGCGTTTGTATCTCCGGTAATATCTACAGAAGGTCTGAGAAATACGTACAAAAGCACTTTGTTTTGATGAAAGCAAATGCAAATCTATAGATGAAATCGATCAGGACACGCCAGTTACGCAGTTCAAAGAACCAACTTTAGGGAAACTGGCGTCGAGGCTAAGTTTCCTTCAAGCAAGATTTAGCGCGCAATGTCTTTCAAAACTTATCTCTATTATGTAGATTTAAGGGCTAGTTTGTTTGAATCACCATAGTGCAATGAAATTGCATTAAAAACCTTGCAGCAAAAAAAACTTAAAAACCTTGCAAATTACATTAAAAGCTTTCCTTCTGCTCAGGGAGGAGAGGAGGTATAACCTGGCCAGAGAGGAGGTATTATAAGGAGTCATTTGGGCTGGACATAGCTGTACTAAACCAAAGACAGAGATCAGTTGCGGCCCAATACTCCATGCGCAACTGTGTGATGATCTGGCAGTTCTTTCCTACGCATTTGCAACACCACGAGTTGAAACTGGGCAGTAACACAGGTAATAGGCATTGACCCGATAACCATCCGGTTCCATCAATCCCTGGTGTCCTTGCTCTAATTGTTTTTAATATATCCAGGCCTTTTTTAAAGTGTCATAGGGACCCGATTCGGGTCCCTAGAATCAGAGAAAATTATCAAGGCAAATATTTATGAAATTTAGTCGGGAACTTTTCGGGTCCCCACAGGTCCATACCAGGTACCTAATATTTTCCTTAAAAAAACTGTATATCGCCAAATAAAATCAACTTAACTCAACTCTGGTTTTCACAAAAGGTAGCTCTGGAAAATTTCAACGATTTTGAGCAATCTACCATAGTTAAATGATAATATCACCTATCAAAGATCTCCTAAAGTAAACTGTGTAAATTACCGGAATACTGTAATACAATGTAAAATATTTACCACAGTGGAAAGTGATATAAATGATTCCAAAAAACGGATTCCTTTGTGGAAACGTCGCTCCAAGTACTATTCAAACAAAAAAATAAATGTGAAATAGCCGTGTCATTTTTGCAAACAACGAACTACCTTGATAAATTTCTATTCAAAAAGCTTTTAACAAGAACGACAAGCACAAGTTACTTCAAAGATAGATGTAAGACGCAATCGGTGAATCAGAGGAATGTAATAGACGCATGCAACGAGGATCGGTATGGCACCACTGATGGTGTACCACAGGATGATAGAGCCGTATCCGTATGACTGGACTGGATACCCAATCACTGTTATCGCAGACATAAACGTGACAGATATTGACAGGCCAACAGGAATCTAAAATAGATTAAAAAACGTGCTTAGAAGTTTTTTTTAAGAAGGTTGTGACCATTATTTGTACACGTTAACAAATGACCATATCTGTAATGTGTTTATCTGGCAACAAACTAAGCATTCGTCTAAACGAGAATTGCGTAAAGGATAGTTTTAATATCTGCTTTTCAAACGTACAATAGAAGCTTGAATGCGTATTATCTTCCTAGTTTAATTTCAAAGTTTGGTAAACAAAACCAGAATGTCATTTGTGAATAAACACTCTCTCAAATTTTTCAGAAAAAATAAATTTTCCTCTAGCAGAGTTACAAAAAAAGTTGCGTGGTTGTTTAAAAGCACCTGTTTTTTTCTGGTGAGCATACTATTCCTTTCGTGGTCCGCATATTTTTACTGGGTATATCGCACGCTCCAAAATGTATTGGTATTAAGGACAGAGCTCTTTATCGTAATATTTTTCTCCGAGTAAGTTGAGAAAACACTTCATTTCCAATTTTTAATAACCTTATATAGTAGGAAAACGTGCTAATTTCGGAAATAACGAAACGGTTGGAATTTTTCCATGGACCATCATAACTTTTTGAAAAGAAAGAGAAGTTTCTTAAAATTTTTTGCTTAGGTTAATAAAAACAAAGGTTTTCAGAGGACGACTTCGAAATTTGTAAACCACCAAGCCTGTTTTGCCAGCGACTTGTAATTAAGCAAAAACGAAAATGTGAGGTTGAATTTGCGTATGACATTCGTTAACAAAATGTTGTACTTTACTGTTTGTATATTAAAAAAGCATAGTCTGGCAAACAACATGAATTTTCATTCATTCTAAGCCTTTTCAACACTTTGACGAAAAAGCGTTTGCGTAGCTGGTGTAAGGACCATGCTTTATTCAAAGACTGCACGTTGTGTATTTGCTTTTCAAACTTACCGGAGACATAGAGCGTTTACCAAAGTAATAATTTTCTTTGTCATTTTCTTGTCTGTCTTTGATGGCGTAGAAAGCTCCAACAAGAAGAGAAAGAACTAACAAACCTTGAAAACAGTCGAAAACTAATGTAAATGCCATATTTTAGCCGCTGAACAAAATGTGTAAAACTGCAAAATGCTGAAAGCAAAAAATAGAGCGTAAAGCAGCATAATTGCAGATTTACAAATAGTTCAAATAGCACAGTCGGATTTAGTTGATTCGAGGCCCGAGGCTAGAATGTTTCTGAGGCCCCCTCTTCCATTTACGAATTGTGGAAAATGGTGAAGCGTTAATCAACTTGCGTAAAACCGAAAATAACGATAAAACGTACCTAAATTGTTGCAAACGCAAGATTCACGATTCACGCATTCCTTAATCTTTCAGACTGCTAATTCGAACGCAACGGAACCGTCGCACGGTAGGATATAAAGTCAAAATTTTGCTCATGCTGTCATCCTATTGAATTAACAGTACTTCTTAAGAAGGAAAAGCTGCAATCATCGAGTCTAGCGAGACTTAGCATAGCACAGTAAACAATTAAAAAGATCTTTTACTCTGCATTTTCATAGCACCATCGTTTTTAAAAAAGACATTTGCAAGTTGTTTATTTGTCTCAGCTTGTGTTTTGACTGATTTTCATTTCAGTCTTGACTTTGTTTGCTTTCTCTGCTCCTGCTTTGGCTTTTTCAGCGTTACACCCGAAAGCATTGTTGGAAGACTGTAGGACTGAAGTCGCATAGCGTTACATGAAATCGATGCCCTTTTTTCATAATTTGATGATGGATTCAAACCACCTTACAGAGATTAGTTACTTGAATTATCTAGGACAGTGGTTCTTAACCTTTCCAACCCCGGGGACCTCTATTCCTAATGGCATTGGGGTTACTTCGTCTGAGCAACCTTTTAAAGTAGGTGCATGTTGAAAGAGCAAACAATATTGCAATCAATCGGATTAGTTGTTTGCTACTGAGCCTCTAATTTATTAAATTAGACCTTTATTTACTGTATGAAAGCACTACACAAGTAGTTAGTCGATTATACCATTTTCAAGTTACGTCATCCATCAAAGTGGTGGTCGTTGTCAGGGCTGAAACCAGCTGATATTTTCGGGGGGTGGGGGTAAAATGATCATAGCTTGGTGATGTATTTCACATGCCCGGTTGTCCCCCTCTGGTTTCGGGCCTCGTCGTTGTTGTTTGTACATCTGAAGGTTAAAAGAGAGCACTTCTGCATTCCTCTTGGGGACCGTCAGTTTTTTCACTCGGACCCCGTTGAGAACCATGTCTGCATGATCTAGATCAGGGGTCACCAACCTTTTTGAAACTGCGAGCTACTTCTTGCGTACCGATTAATGCGAAGGGCTACTAGTTTCAAACATACTTCTGAAATACAAATATTGCTCAATTTACTTTCAATTATTTTAGAATTGATATTCACTAATGTGAAGACATTGATCATGCTAATGCTATTTTCAGAACAGGCGGGCGACTTACTTCGTCCTTGCGGGCGACCTGGTGCCCGCGGGCACCGTTGGTGCCCCTGATCTAGATGAAGAAAATTTTTGCCAAAGTTTGCAATTTCAGTGCACACAATGCTCAGTGCGGACAACCTCTTCTGGGACATTGTGACTATTAAATCATTTTTAATTCTTTAGAGTCTTGTAGCAGACCTTCATTCTCAGTATTTAGCGATAGTGGTGTAGGAGCTGGGGTTGCAACTGCATCCCCAAAAGTTTTGATTTGACAAAACTTTGGACAAAATCTAGAAAATTGTGGGCAAAGAAGCTTCGATATTTTTTAACTATTTACTAATAAAATTAAACCTCTTTGTTATTGAGTTAAATAAAAATTTATTGTGTCATAGAAAACACAATGAATTTATATAAAACCAACAAACTGTTTTAGTAACTTCGTGTCTTAGTTTGTGTGGCTGATGAGTAACTAACGCACTTAAAAGTTTTGGCAAAAGAAGGCATTTCATTTACGTGCTTTATTAATTGCCACTGACAGAATCGCCCATACTGCAGGACACCTAATTCATATTAGTAGAGTCCATGCCAAGCAAGCAGAAAAGAGCTTTTGTTTTTAATTTTACCTACAGTATTTGGATGAACACATTTTGCCACGGAATTTGTTGCGTGTTACATATATGTGCAGTTGAACAGACAACGTCGTGAGAGTCACGGCATGGTCATAACATAAATAATATAAATAATAGGACGCATGGCATACATATCACATGCATGTCTTCAGAGAGGGAAACAACTTTAAACCTATCTCAGCTAGATCTGGGGTTCATTGCTGACAACAATAGCTGGAATGTGAATGGAAAACCTCAGAATTGTGCGGCAGATGCTCAAGAATACTGATCCAGCTGGCTTCTGACAATGTTCTTGCATAGACCAGCCTAATTTGTTTCAGTTGGATAATTCAATAACCAAATTTTCATGTATAACATTTTCTGTTTCAATGTCTATTGGTAGAAGAAAATATGATATACCACCAACAGCTACAGAAAATTTGTAGGAAGAAACATTGTCGCGTAAATGTTTTTCGGGCAAATTTGAGAAATTTTGGGCAAAATATCCTTGCACCCCCAAAAAATTGACTGCTCCTGCACTTATGCTTAGTGACCATCAGCTAAGAAATATCGGCATCATGGTTTATACATTTGGGAAGGATATCTGAAATATTGCGGTATATAATGAAATAGAGGTATGGGATGTTTCTAAAATTTTGTACTATATGTTTATATTGCAGGGTACGTCTAGCCCTACACATACCTCTTATCTGCAATATAGCTTTATAGTTTGGCCAGTTGCATATGAAGCACGAACAACCACAAGCTGTTGATTCATAAGTAACTGATTCCCACGTAGCAATCGGTATGATTATGTAAACACAGCCAGCGTGCACAAAAACGCAAATAAAAGCACATAAGGCGGTGACGCAGCATGCAGTACTTCACCTATAAATACTATTAAGTCCACCGTTCCAAAGTAACTCTTGTCCATCGCTGTCTTCACAGAAGTTAATTATTCAGTTGTATCACAGCTGCAAAGCAAACTTCACCGGCTTAATCAAAGAATGAACACAGCAGTTAAACCTTTCTACTGTAGTTACAGTATATTACCTGCAAAAACTACTTTTAGTCGTCAGACCAAGTAAACCAACAATTGTATTTGGTCTTCTCGTGATGAGAAATAAGAAGACGTAAGCTTTCATCATAAATGTCATAGAAAGGTACATTATTTCTATGTGCAGCCCCTAAAACCCTGTCAGGATATATAATTCACGCTGTGTCTTACATAAAAAACAGTGTCATTGTGTAAATTCATGACAATGTGTCTCTGAATCAAATTGGAAACGTAAGGAATATTAGTATCGCATGCAGTGACTTGCAGCAATCATTACTTAATTAAAAAATGTGCCTCGGGTTTTGCCTGTTTCTATCGTATTTTCATTTTCAAAACTATGTTGATTTTGGGTCCTAGTGTAACAACCAGCAAAGCCGTAAAAGGGTAGCAGAAGCTAACAATGATTCTTACAGTATGCACAACGCCAAAGCAATTTTAAACCCAAAGCACTGTCTGCAGTATCATCTTTCCTGACCTAGGTTGTAAGCAAAAAGGTGGCTGCTTTTTTTTCTTTGCAAAAATCTGAGCGCACTCCTGTCTCTTACTGAATGCAGACTACAAACCTTATCACAAACTATCGTTAAACCTTTCACTTTTGTCGGCATTTTGAGAAATTATTTTCCTTCGTATCTTTTTCCGGCATAAAGTACAAGCCATTTTTGTAGCATGAATGAAAAAGTCCTTATCACTTCTGTAATACTGGAATGATAGAGTTAAAGCATTGCGGTATTTTTTGCAAAAAGCAAACCACGAAGCAAGTTCAAAACTTAATTAATTGTAATGAATGATGGCTTTGAGCCTTCTTGATTTTTATCAACAGAACAAACGCAAAATTCAGTGATGCAAACGTTTAGTGAGAAGAATTATTTAAAATTGGTTAGCAATACAGTGTAGATGTTATTTTTATGATTTGGCAAGCTAATTAAAATTTCTACTTAAACCTAACTGCTGATCAAAGTCATCACGAGAGTTTGATACTACAGCTCAAGCATAAGTCCTTTTAAAATATACAGTTTGTTGGGATACCTCGACATGTTTTTCAATCCGTACCTGGAACCATTTGTTTGAACAGCGTGGTGAAGCAAACTTTGGTGATGCTTGCTTATCAAAAGTTTTTCACACGGCGAAGAGAGACCGAGGTTGCAGTTGCGTGCATCTAATCAAATTGCCGGGTGTATTACATAGGCTGCTTTCTGAATGATCATTCAAATGTCCAAAAACACCAAACCCTTTGAATTTTTTGTGTCAGTATCTGCAAACCCATAACTCACTCAACGTTTCGCTTAAAATAAAGACTGCTGAAATGATCCGCCAAAACGTTATTCATTCAAGAGCCAGTTACACATGACATTACGAGCTTGTTGTGTCCTGGGACTAAGGTCTGAATATTTAAATGATAAAAAGCTGTTCTTTTGAAAGTTCGAATGTTTTTCACAGTTTCATCATCGGCTTCATTCTAAGGAGCTTTCTATTTACACAAATTGTTATTGTCATCTTGACGAATAAGAAAGATTTATTGCATCTTGTTTTACTGCTCATACTTTTGAGATGCAAAGCTGCATTTTTGCTTCGACGAATGAGCCAATGAACGCAAGTTGCGCAAGGCCAAATGGCTTCGTGAAATGTTACCACCGGTCAGAACTTCCTACAGTATTTTGACCACTTCCAAGCTCAAAAGCAAATTGATGCCAAAATGAAAAGTACGAAGATTCGCAGGCAAACTAACTGCAGAGAGTTCCTTATTAGAAGTAAACACTATGAAGAAGAGAGCATAATTTTCATAACAAGTGTTTATCAGATTCCACAAACCTGCGTCGCACGTAGGCTTGCCGGAAAGTTTTACGTCACAGATCATTCGTCAACGCAGTGTTTTCACGTCACAAGGTTTTCCCTGTGGCTTGCACAAGTTCGTAGCGTTCAAAACAACATCTCGAAGTAAACGCTATACAGTTCGTTTTGCATAATTGCATTACCTTTAGGAATAAATTCTAAACTCCAGTAATTATTGCATATTGTTACCCTGCGTCAAAATAAACATTTGCGAGTATGGACATTGAGAGTAGAACTAAAAGTGAAATAATTACTAACCGGCTGTGGTTATTTGGTGCATTACGTTTGTGAGCATCATGTATGCTATTCCAAGTCCGCAACCAGGAAAGCCAAGCAATTTACCCCCACCACCCCACTTCGAAATTCCGATGCATCATTTCAGATCTTGAAAGACAGATTAGGTTGACGTATTTTTCATGTGAAAATCCCTGAATAAATTATTTGAGATATTTCCTGCCGTGCACTTGACGTTGCAAGTGATTGGTCAGATGAATCAACTGTTTCATAAGCATCTAAGTTTTTAGCTGAAATCCCTCACCAAGATTTATCGTTTCTTATGTTCCACACTTTCATCGTTATTCTCGCCACTTTCTAAAGACCTTTCAAAGCTCAGATATAGAACTGGTGCAATCAGTGGCGTGCAGAGGTTTGAAGATGCCCGGGGCGACTGCCTGGTTGGATGCCCCCTACCAAGTTCTAGTATTGAGCAGTGGTGTATGGTGGTCATCGTTACTGGACATGCGCTGTTTGTGACGTCGCAATATGACGTCATATTCACGTTTGCAGGTTTGTTGGCACATGTATATTCAGGGACGGCGGAGCAGCGGCAGGGAAGCAGTAAAAGAGTTGAAGGCAATGGAAACTTATGAAAATAAAAAATCATAACTAATTATGTTTGTTTCTGTTCGTCAACAATGTTGACCTCAAAAATGATAGCAGAAATTATAGAAAATCATTCTGAATTTTCTGGGTGCCCAAATAGCTGCAATAAATTTGTTTTCAGTCGATTTTGATAAATCATGAAATTTCCTAAGATATTGTCAGGAAAAGGGACCTTCGCCCCCGTTGCCCCCCTTTAAGAAAGGGCAGAGGGGCCAATGCCCCGGCCCAGTCCCGTCGCCACGGGCGTTGGTGGGCTTAGCCCCCCAAACAATGGTCCAAGTTCCCCCAAATTGAATTATGAAACACTACAAATCAGTGGAGTTTTGGCAAATTTTGGAATGACACGCCCCATGTTGAAAACCTTGTGGCGACGATTCTGCCCCTGCCATGCCTCCATTCTCCGACGTTCCTGTGCATATTATTCTACACGCACTCTCTTTAGTCGTTGTTGTATTATGCGTCACTGTGATGAACATAAATTAACCGCGGTATCCTAAGACAGAGCAGTTCATAACTGAAAAAATATCCGGCAACGAGTTAAAACAGGGGAGTAGAACACTCAGTGCTAGGTGAACGCAGTTCACAACTGCAAAAATACAAGACTGCGCAAATGTCTCGTCGAATAGCAATCGATCAGAAGGTATGCTGGTGGCTGATATGTAGGCTACAATTAATAAGGGTAAAGAATAGATGCGGGCTTGTGTGAGCCGTTATGGTCAATCCGCCTAAAATGCGAATTATTGACGAAGCTCGAAACGAAGCACATTTTGTAAGCACAGGTCTTCGACTATATTAGCACAAAAAAAGAAACGGGGAACTAGTGTATCATCATAAAAACAGCTAAATCGTGCACGTTGAAATAGAACAGTTTTGAAATTTGGCTCAGAAATCAATTAAACGTCCAAAATTATCTTCAGGGTTCATGTAATTGGACCTCATTAAACCAGAAAAAAAGCCACCCGGGTTTTTTTTAAGTCCACTAAAAAAACACAATATAACCCACCAAAAATCCCATTTTTCTTTTCCTTTGAAAAATGTACTATGAAGTAAAAACTAAAATAAGCAACACACTTGTGCAGTTAAATGTAAGTTTCTTCAATGAAATAAAATGAACAGCAACGAAATTTGAAGAACTTGATAAAAAGAGAAGAATAATTCAAAGACTTTGAGTAAATTCTACTGAGTATTTCTTTCAACTTTGTAAAATCGGTATATTTTAATCAATTTTTCTACCTTATCTGCACCCAAGGTGTTTCTGATGTTGAAACATAGCAAACCATATGTTGAAAAAATACTGTCTATAGATGCTAAACTAGCAGGTCATGTATATAAACTTGACGTGGAACTGCAGAGTTTTTGTGGGAGGGGCTTTTCTTCGTTTTCTGTGTGCATGCTTGCCAAGCCTTACCACTTTGGAGTGAATTGACCAACAACACTTTGCGAAAACAAACGTGGTACATTTCTTTACCCTAAAATTTGAATGACATAACAGGTTTAACAAACTATTATTCCTCAACACAATTCAGAATGGGTTTTTGTGTATATTTTAACAAAAACCTGTTTCTTTTAAAAAAAACAAAAAACCCAGTTGGGTTTAAAAATAAACGTTTTTTTTCTCAACCCTAATTATCTTTCAATCATTTTTTGTGATTTTCCCTTGATCGCACGATCTGGAACAAGTCACGTCGCTATCGGCTTCATTGGCTGTGCGCCGTATACTTACAGTATAGATCCCTGATATTCAAGAAGCTGAGAATTACTGGCATTTGATTACGCAAAAATTAGGTATGACAAAAAACAAGTTTAGAAAATTCAAATCCATGTAGCATGTATTAGTCTTACAATAGGAAAAATCATTTAGTTACAGCATTTAAATTTTTGTAATTTCACTCTTTGGACGCCCCCCTGCTTTGGATGCCCGGGGACGTCGCCCCGTTTGCCCCCTCCCCCTCTGCACGCCACTGGGTGCAATACTCTGAGGAAATAGTGTAGCGTAGATTTTGCCTGATTTTTGAAAGCTTATTGGAAGAACACGATTGGCTTCGAAAATATTTTAAAGAAAGCGTAAAATCTTTCTGGAAACCTTGTAGTGATTCCTGGCTGCAAGGCTAACACTGTAGCTGCAAGGCTAACACTGCGAAAAACTTTGCCTCAAATCAACCCGAAATTAACAGTATTATCGACAAGCTGTGTATGCCTAATACAAACTTTTAACGAAACGCTTAGTGAACTTTTCAAAGCTACAGTAAACTTCCGAATTTTTGTTCCCGCACCTGATGCTGACACATAGCACACCAACATAAAAAACATTTGAGTTTTACAAAGGCGATGTACCTGCGATAATGCGATGCCATTCCCGACGACCTAACGAGATGGAAAGTCAAGTGGGAAAAATAGGTGAAAGCAAGCAAACTAGAAGTGCAGTAGAGATCTTGAAGGAGATAACAGTGGTATTCAGACGTTCTATGTATTCGAGTACAACCCGGCGCTCTCTGAGTACAGAGTTTTGGAAATAATGCTAAATTAATTGGCCTGCGTTCCTTGTGAGCTAACCTCTGAGAAACGAAATGCTGTTACTTGATACAATGTTGGCTAAAATAATATGGTTACAGACTGCTCTGTATCTAATCGTTTTTGTTGAAAGTTACTAATGTTTTAAGATTGTTGTCAGTCTTTCAGTTCAGAAAAAAAATTAATAATAAATAGGGAGATAGCTCAGTGGTAGAGTGTCCGCTCTCAAATGCAAGGGTAGGTGGTCGAACCACCGTCACAAAGCGAATCGCCGTAGTGCCTCTTAGGCAAGAACGTTCTCATCATCCGTCTCGGCAAAAAGCATATTTCAGGCTTAGGGCTGCCGCTATTTGCAGTCATCAAATTGAAAAAAAATAAATGCGTTTTTCTGGATCTACTTATAGTCAGGACAGTAGTTGCGCTGTGTCCATGCAAAAGGTTAACAAGAAATCCATCGTTGTGATACCAGTTGTAAGATTATTCCACTGCTCACAAAAATTTTTAATTTGAGATGAAGTCAGCAAGTCTAGAAGATATGTACGAGCTTGTAGGCTAGAGAGGCCCTTGCCGCTTAGACGAACGCATATCTCCCAGTCTAACAACAAAAATAGGAAAAGAAACGTCCTCTACACTTGTATGTTTGAAGAGATCATCCTCCCGTAAAAGAGACTATTTGATCCATAACTGGAGCCCTGTCAAGTGTCATCACTCCTACCCACAGTGTTCCAGGAGATCATGATGACTGAAGGGTGTTCCTGACAAATAATACCGTGTTTTTTATCGTTCGCAACCCGGATTCAAGTCGCGCTGTGACGTCATGCCGACGAGCATGCAGTTCGTGTTAGTGTTTGTTCTGAGACCAGATAGCATGTTGTTCCACGCTCATATAATTGATCGCCTTCATAACAGACTACGTTCATAACAGATCAGTTCGTAACGGACTGCTTCCATAACATATTATTGTATAGCACAGGGGTGGCCAACAAGTCGATCGCGATCAACCGGTCGATAGCCGAGGCTCAGCTGGTCGATCGCGCCTGATTTTGCATTGAATTGACAAGATGACTAAAAAGAACACTTTCAGTCAATATCAAAATTCCAGAAAGTACCTAAAATTCTCTATCAATTAGTTGGTCACGTATATTCTTTGGTGTCTCTTGTGGTGGCTGACCATAGGCTAGCACGGCAGATGCCGCGAGGTTTTGTACAATGTTTTCCTACCATTGCCTGACAATCATGATTTAGGGGCAAGAGACAATTTGCTTTTTATCTGTGCATCACTTACTAAGGCGATGGTACACTGTATTTGCACGTGCAATACTCAAATTT
>JGI24158J21664_10001950_pt1 | contig 24264 bp, 10 predicted proteins | sample Ectturendosymbi3_FD_21664 | JGI IMG/M metagenome (IMG submission 21664) | reverse complement strand
TTGTTGACTCGCTGGCCTAGCACTTTTAAACACCGATGAATAAACTAAATAACCTAAATGTTAATTATCTCAAAATTCCCAAAAAGCATCGCGGGCCACAAAAAATGCTCTTGCGGACTGGGTGTTTGAGACCTCTGCCATAGACACTGTTTAGCAACAACAACATTCTATCTAGATATTTATTTGTTGCGATTAAAACTGCATTGTAACGGTTTAATCACAATCATGTTCAGCGTTACCGTTTTCATCAATGATTGCATATTAACTTTCCGGCGAAAAAAAAGCTTGGACCAAGTAATCACAATCCGACCTGTGCAATGTTACAAATTTCATTGAATGTTAGTTGCCACCCTACTCTACTGTAAACGTGAAATCATTTCCCTGCAACGGTTGTCTCAGCAGCAAAATCTAACGTGAGTAGGAAGATGGTTTTCATTTTGGAAGTGCTGAGGACATTGACACTGACTTTACTTACAGATAGTTGCAATCGATGTCTGTATCATTGATAAAGCGCATGTAACTGAAACATAGGTGTAGGAGCAGACAAATGTTTGGGGGTGTGAAGAATTTTAGCCCAAATTTCTGCAAACTTGCCCGAAAAAGAATCCAAACAAAATGACCTCCATAAAAAAGACTGCATTTCACTGGGCGCATTGTTTACAAATCGAGGCAGTTTAAGTACCATTTTTGTCCAAATTTCACCAAAACTTCCCCAAATTTCCCTTCAATTGCACGAAAATAACTAAATTAATGCATGATTTCCAAAAAAACAATAATTTTTTGGGTGCCATTTTTGCAAAATTAAAGCACGTACAGCAATATTGCGACGGTTTACACATATTTTGCAAACATTTCCTCAGATTTTGCCCGGATTTTCACCAAACCAAAACTTTTGGGGATGCGGTTGCACCCCTTGCACCCCCGCCTCCTATATCAGCGAACTAAAATGAAAAAATTGACTGAACATGTTATTTATAAACAAGCGCCAGAAAAATGCACATTTCAAGGATGATGCTTTAAAACAAGGGGCATTAAATAATCAAATGTTCAGACTTGGCTATTGTTTGCCCCCCTATCAAAATTCCTGGCTACGTGCCTGGGCTATACTCGATTCAGCCACCATGAATCATTTGCACTCATCCTCTTGCTCCACAGTAACTGCACAAAAGCATTTTATCTGATGAAAATTTTGGCAAGGATTAAAGCTTCTGTATAAAATACCATCGCAAACAAACCTTTGTGCGCATTAAGCATGAAATCCCGAGTAGTTTTGCAAGTATGCATAGATTTTCTTTTTAAGATCCAAAACATTTCTTCTTAAAGAAATAAAATGATACTTTTGGCAAGAAAGCTTCTAAGTTCTTGTTTTCCCGGAGTACTTTAAAAGTTAAAACTGAAAGGTCTGTGGAACTATATAGAAATTTGTCTTTGAATAGCATCGCTCCCAAAAATTTTGACCCTCCACGCCACGCTAACAGTTGCAAATATTGGAATCAAAAGACCTATAAAACATGCAAACAATAAAAACAGAACTTATCTGATGTTGCATGTCCACCTTAGCAAATGTTCAGAAAATTACAACACTGTGCTGAGGTACGATGTCGTTAACTTGTTTTCACACAGCATGTGAAGCGTAACTTGAATCGAAAGTTTGTACTTTTAGTATCAGCAACAAGTTTTGACAATGACTTCGACCACCTACAAGCTCCTAAATCTGCCCCATTAGCTGCACTGCTGATCCCTTCAGCATACTCAGCTGCGGCAACATTTTGATAGTATTTGCAAAAAATGGTAGATTTTTGATTCAGGTCCTTTACTTGGAATATCTCCGCTCAAACGTTCGTCAGCTTCTTGATGATGTACCTCAGACAAGGTCGGGTCCACAAAAGCACTAAACCTACAAGTCACACTAGTATACGCAATATATAGAACTCACAAGAAAATAACTTTCATTGGCAGAATAGAGGCAGCGTCGTCTTCGCTGATGGCTGCTCCTGGCCTATCTCTGTGTGCATGCCGTCATCGCCGACAGGAATGTAAGTTTCTTTTTGACGTAACAACATGCTAACAATCACTGGCCGATTAAATCGAGGTTAACAATACGTTCAAGAGCTCTCGAATTTTAATCACACAATTAAGCCTTAACTATGCCGATATCTACTGTTTGCTGGTAATGCAGCATTCATCAAGCAACAACACTCGGTTTGGCGCAGTGTTGTTCAACTGCTTTGGGTTACGGACCCTTTGAGAACCACACAATATCTACCAGAGAAATGTATCTTTATACACGTCTGGTGTCCGGTTAATTTGGTTTCAGTGATGTTTCAAGCGCTATACTTACGTATACGTGCTAACTGCTGATAGTCATATGTGAACAACCACATTAGTGGTACTGACATATACTCAGTATAGATCTTATCAAATTTAACGAATGCCAAGGCTTTTATGAAAACAAAGCAAGAGTGTTTCTCAAATGGATTAGCAGTTCATTTTCTTTTTGAAAAATTAATTCATTCCAGAACAGGTTAAGTTACGGTTTTAATCTTTCAAATTTAAAACACTTCCAGGACATTTTCAAACTCATCCACCGACCCTAGCTTAAGAATGCTTAGTACGGGTCTGAGCCAAAACTCACGAAGATTTTGGGAAATTTTGTGAAGTTATTGTCTACCTATGAATTGTAAGAAGAGTCTAAATCTTTACTATCAACTTTCTATCAGACAATCGGAAAGTATTTATTCGTTTTTTTCTTAAATCTTAAAAGGGGGCATTTCAGTTCAATACAAACAAAAATTGTAAATCATCTTGAAATTATAGATCACTGAAAATTATTGTGATTAGTATCTTGATACTTTAGTACTGGTTAAAGTTTAACCTTACAAAAAAAGATGACCACAATTATGAATTGCAATAGCGTTGTGAGCAATGCACTATACAACACAGTGACAATTATGTGATGTTCAGTGTTCAAAACATTTGTCGCATGACTCTGTCATATGTGTGGCAGATATCGTTAATGGTGGAAAGCCTGATTGATCATTGCAGTAAAATCTACTCATACTTGGCCCAGCATTACTTATTTATGGCAAAAGATTGACTCATTCCCACCAGGCAACGTGTCCACAGTTAAAACAGGAACGAATTTTAGAAACGATTTTCTGAAACAGAGGTTGGTATTTCATTAAACAATTGTTTTACACTGCAACATTTTTCGTAAACTTCCGAATACATGATTGCAACAAAATCCAAACATCTATAAATCTTGGTCAAAGCAATTTACCCTTTCACTTTCGATTGTTCTTACTAATTCCAGCGTCTCTTGCCTATAGTTTTATGCTTTGCCTTTTACGGAGAGGGAGCCATCGAGGGGTCTGTAACAACAAATTGTTTATCACATTTATCTGACTCTTTCAAACACAAGTTTTTTCAAAACCGTTTTCAATTTGCAGAGGTGGTTAATGCCGTCTGAGTTTTGGTTGTTGGTTCAGAGGTTTTCAAATCTATTGCTGTGCTTTTATTACAATCGTCGTAATACTACAGTTGTTTTTCTTTAATTTGGACACTTAAACCACAAGCTATTTTTTAAGGATCTTTGTTAACATGGTTTTTCCAAATCTTTTTGCTTTCGTGATATGGGCTTTAACGCTGATACTATGTAAACAACTAAACAAAAGAAAACAAAAATTCAAATTTACAGCACACTTTTTAAAAGGACACCTAACTTGTGCATTATTTCTTCAACCATGAATACCAGGTTCAATTTGTCGCACATCTTACCACAAAAGAAAAAGACATTACGTAGCCACCGTTGAGGCGGGTATAGAAGAAATCGGCGGGTAAGCAGGGTGGTGACTTCTCAACTATTTTTCTTCCAGGAAAAATCATTTCAAACATAGAAAAACATTTTGCATCGAAATTGTAATCGTGTTTTTAACTTTACTCTTTTCTGATATTAATGGAGTGAAAATTGCATTAGGTGTGCCTTTATATTGCTTAGAGAAGTTAAATCGCAAATTTTTTTGAAATTTCTACTTTTGGGTCATGAGAAATGTTTTTGTGGACAAACGTTGTACCCCCTTCTGAATTTTTGGAGCCTCTACACTTACGAGGATGGATGAGATGGATCTCTGTCAACGTCCAATGTCGTTTTAATTGAGGCCACTCTCATTGCCAGACAAAGTTTTCATGTAATATTTGCGCTGACAGTAAGCTGAGATAATTCGGTAGTTTCGACAGTTGTAGGCAACACCGTGTTGATACTATTTACGGTAATGATCAACCTTGTTGCAGTTTTTCAATCCACCGGCCATGCTTCTCGGTTTACCGAGACAGCTCCTGTTTCGGGGTCGTGTCCCGGTCATTTGTCAGGCTGTCCAGAAAAACCAGGCCGTTCACAGGAAAAACGAAAAAGAAAAGGTTGAGAGAAGGAAAGAATGCAGTCGATCCGTAAAATTTCCCTTGTATCAGAAAACAGGATGGCTTTGTTTGTCTTTTGCTGTTCAGTTCTGTATTTTTNTCAAAGCTTTTGCAGGAAGCAGAGGAATCTACAGTCCTTGTCCTCATTCGAGACGCACTCAAACACCATCACTTTTATGCTTAACTGCCTGCATTGCGCAATGTCCCAGTTTGCAAACAGAAATTCGACTGAAATGTCGAACTCCTTTTCAGATGCTGTATTCACTACTATTGATGCGTTTCTGAAGTGCTGTATTAGATGCTAGCAACGCAGTGTATTTGTTTTGTATTTCCGTTTGGTTTTTAATTTTCTTGCGTTGTCGTATTTTGAAAGCTCGACGTGACACGACAAAATTGCCCCAGTCAAGCTACTGCCTGTAGCAGGATTGTCGTTGAAATAAAAACAGAAATTGTAGTCACCCGAGGCCTTATCCTACTTTGTGCATGAAATGAAACAAGAAGAGGACTGAATTGAAAGCAGCGTTTCTATCTGCATCGGTTGAGATGAAGATTTGGCACTGCAGGCGCAAAAGTTGCTTACTTGACAGACAAACACTTGACAGCGCAGTCCAGTGTTTCAAGAGAGCCAGTCAAAACTCTCCAGATTAACGTGCTTCATTCTGCATGACGTCATGACCATTCGTCATTGACGCTAATAATGTTTCTAGCCACGTGTACAAGAACCACGCAGTTTGTCTGCGCTGCTTTGTCGTTGGTGAAAATAAGTGATGTCGCCAACAGCGTTTACCACGCCAAGGTCGAGAGAGCAATTGAAGTAGATTCGCACCAACGTGTATAGATGCAGAAGATCACATTCGCTCGATGAACAGAGCCAAGCGTTTCAAACACATTGTGTAAACATACAGTCTTGTTATTTGACTGACTGCTTCAGCGTGCTGCGAGAGCGAAATCTAACCCAGTACAAAACAATGGCGGATCAGAAGGTGGTGCCTGATCAGCAGTGCTTGTAATTTGTCATTACATGCTATTAGTGGGACCTACGTAACCCTAGGTTTTAAGTTGTAAACCTGATAATCAGGTTTGCTCTGTACCTTGTACAACGAAACGGGAAATAGGCACTCACCGCTAAACTGTAAAGACACAATCATGCTGTAGTATGGAGTAAACTAGTGCTTCTCAACACTTTTTTACCCCGCTTTACATAATCATCTCCAGAGCCGTGATGAACCCTTGGGACATGAACATTTTTTGATTTTACTTTCTTCAAATATTTTACCTGTCACTAAAAATCCGCCATTTAGGCTCATTCTCAAATTATCCCCCTTAAACATCAAATTGCCTCACTTTGGGGCGTGGTCACCAGGTTGAGAACCATTGATACGGACAAACCAAACTACCTTAACTTGTGTGGACTTTGTGTCTTGCTGCAAGGGATGTGTAGAATCAGTTGAAAAGAAGAGCATTTTGAAAAAGCATAATGGATACAAGGAAATATTTTCCTAAAGCCAACTATTTCAATTCTGTGCGGCCATTCATTAAAGTTGAGAAAGTATGTTTTTGACACTTATGTACTTGTACCGAACTTCGACAAAGGAAAGTATTTTCAGTTTTAGCAACCTCTGTAAGTGCCAGACGTTTAACGGTCAATATAGCAAAGGATTCAGAAGCGGGAAGAAAAGGGTTCAGAAGCGGAAAAAAAACGAAGAGTTGAAAACAACAAACAAATGGGTAGTCTAGCCTCACATTCTAAATAACATCATCTGCTTCGAGCAAACTTTGGGTTTTTCGATGCTTCAACTTGGCTGAACTCAACTCAAGACAGAAGTCAACCTGGCCAGGTGGGCCGGGTTGGTTGGTCGGTCGAACAAGCTTCGGTGATGAAATATTTGCGAATAGCCGTGGCGTGACCGACTACTGCACAAAATAAGAGTCCTTCAGTGCATTTGCATTGGGCTTAAATACTGGTGAGATCTGGCTGCAGAACGAATGTTAAATTTTGAAAAAGTTGATGTAATTGCAACAGTAGGCGTAGCCAGGGATGCAAAGGGGCCATTCCCCCAAATTTCTAGCATATCTTGTCATTTTGTTTTTCGAGACGTGGTGTCTCAAACCAAATACTGTTGCTCGCTTAAATTCAAAATATTTACCCCAAAAAAAACTTTGGGCTGGATACGCTACTGATTGCAACTAACTTTAACAGTGAATCAGACTCCAACAAGAGAAAAGACTATCGCAAGAGGAAGACAATGTTTCAACGGTCAAGGTGCGAATGGCGGTTGAACCGGAGATGCACTTAGTGATGATATTGATTGTAATATTTATGCCCAAGAATCATCCAGCTCTTAACTCTGTGCAATCCACGCATAAGACAAACCCTGCTTTTAAAGTAAGAGGAAATTTAATTCGGCTTGTTACTTGCCGTCAGCGAAGCAAGTGATGTTCGTTCTGCTCTATTATGCCTCGCAGCTATGATAGAAATGTAATTAAAATCCTGTCAGCTTTTTGTGGCAACTTCAGGCAAACGTTAAGCCTGCAATATTTCTGTAACAAGCACTTTCTTCGCTTAATTGGACGTTGCCGCGAGTGGGAAGCGCGTAGTGTGAGCCTGATACCATTAATTAGCGCCTCCACTCCGGAGCTTGGTTGTCAAAATCGAGCTTAGACATCAAGGTATGGAAAGGAAGTTGAACAAGAAAGTAGGTTTCCGACACGTCACCGATGAAAAGACGTTGGTGAGTCGACACACCAGGTATGCACTGCGCTCATCACTTTATTACTTTTCTGACCGCTGCGGTCCTCAGTGCTGCTTCAAGCGCGCGTCTCCTGCTAACCGCAAAATGTATTCAGACGAACGTTGTACTCGGCATGAGAACATAGCCAACTCGTCAGCGTCGGCTGAAAAGCATGATCGCCAGAAACTGCTTAACGTCAATTACTTTGCATCTGCTTTTCGCATGAAAGACAGGTTCTTGTCGAGGAGGATTCAACCCACGTTCGTCTGTTGACGGCGGGGATGTTAGTGGCACAATTAACATCTTCTACGTCATCATAAAGACGTTGGGTGCTTGCATCGCAACAAACAACAAGCATTTATGGAGGAAAGTTAGATCGATTTGTTAGTCTGCCACAGAAACAATGTAAAAACGCAGCACGCAGCCCATGCCTAGCAGTTGTGGGAGAGTAATACGAGAAACTGCAAGATAAAAGCTGCTGTTGGCAGGTGTTGAACCGATAGTCTTGCGAAGGTAAGACAAGATTGTCGTGCTGTGTAAGTCAGCATAAAATAAATAAGTAAAATAAATCGCTACTTTTTACTTGGCAATTTGGCTGGATTGAAAAACATGAATTAGCAACTGTACCACTTAGAGCCGTACTGTTCACAGATGCTTTTGCCTGATGTCCTGTGCTTCCGTTGCCCAGATTCTCATTGTACTGTCATGGCTGCTGTTCTTACTCCTACCCGCACTGTCTCTCGCTTTTCTCACCCAAGTGCTCAACTCACTTCTTCATTACGTTTCTTGTTTTTATTTCGTCTGTACCTTTTCAATGTTTTGTTATCACACACTCATATTTTCCGTAAACAAAACTTGGTATGTTTTAATGTTATTTATCAGCTAATACCTAATTGCTTTGCAAATCCTCTGAACATGTGCATACAGTATTCCCATTGTTTTGTTGATTTATCGTTGTAATAATGTAACAGCAGCTTGTCTCACTCACGTCATATTTTTTAATTTCACCTCTTTGCAAAGAAATTCCGTCGCATATTTTTAAAGTAGCCCCTGTTTCGTGCTCAGCCAAGAAAAGACGCCGTGGTCTAATACATGGTTAGGAGTCACGTGAGTTGGTGTAAATTGCGCGCGTGTAACGACCCAATAGCGCGTCATCAAATTAGGCTTTATTTGGAATTTAAGCCTTTATGCAGAAGTATTTTATTACAAATTCAATTACCAGTCATGGATTTGATCCTGACAGTGCAACCGGCGAAAAGCGTCACCGCCCCCAATTTTGCCGCTGAAGTACAGTCGAAAGTTTCATCCTAATGAAGGAAAACACAATAAAGCCGTCAAAACTTTAATTTTACGAGTAGGACAGATTTAGTGCAGAGCAAGATGAAGCTTTGCACAGTTTTAAGCATCTTTGATGAAAGTTTTTTTCAACCACCGAGCAGCGTGTGTCTTGCTCCCTGTTCCCAGTTATTCAATCAAAACGATATCAGGCTGACAGTCTAATAAGCGAAGGAGCCGAAGCAACAGACCGACTTTTTCGAACATTCTTTTCCGACCTGAGCACCTTCCAAGCTCACCACGTGTTAACTTGTGCTAGTCGTTTTGGTGGATATAAAGTTGGTTGATTCGTTGTGTTTAAAACCCAAACATGCCAAGTTAAGTTATAACTGTACAATAATTCTCTTCTCTTTAACAAAACTTTTTGACGTTAAGATAAAAAAAACGTATGCCAAATGTTATTTACTATTTGTTGCGTGCATGTGTGAGGGCAAGTGATAAAACTGCATTTTTCCCAAGGTCTGTCTGAACACCCATGTCTGGCACACCCCACTGGCAAAACACCGATACATGGAAATCAGCAGGACCTGATTAACGAAAATATGATATCTTAACAGCAGTATAAGTCAACCGAGCTTGTTTCCGAAACTATTATTCCAAAAATATATGCCCTGTATGCGCTTTGCCGTGGTCACCTCACCTTGGCAATGGATTCCGAAGCTGCAGAGAAGTCTGACGTAGATAGGAAAAGACGGTTTTATTCAAAAGCATAAACAAATGATGTCGCAACAGCATCCATTCACGGCATAGGACCACTTCGATAAACGCCAAACAACATTACAAATTTCCGCCCGTAAGCAGTTTCGGCTGGTTCAAAAATATTTCTTTCAGCCTCAGATGTTTCAAGCGAAGTGGAACATGTCACGACGCTGTAGTATCATCATAGGCCATGCGATGGTCAAGATAATTAATTAAAGAGCGAAGTAACACTGCACAAGAGGACAACAAAACTTATAGAAAACACAAACATTAGGAAAGCAATAGTTATGCATTGAAGTAAAGACAAGTGGGGAGCAGTAATACCGGTCAGAATGCTGGGGTCAACCAAAATCAGATCAAACCTGCACACAGACCAATATGCTGGCAGCGTTCCCTCTGACCACAGCCAGGGACAAGCGCTGGTGGAACCACTGTCGCTCCCTGGGGTCGCCAGACATCAACAAGTTTCTTTGCGAGGTTTAAGGTCACAAGAACGCCGTCGTGAGTTTCATATCTCAGCATTTTCGCAGGTGGGGAACACAGGCGCACTCCAGTTCACTTTCACCATGTATGTTGAAAAGTTATGTGGAACATGCGACACGCCGTTCAATTGAGCACTTGGGGCCAACTATATTATTTTGTAATATTCGAAGTTTATTTCTCATACCACGGAAAGGCAATGCTTCAAATATTTGTGACCAAACCTGGGTTGTTATGATGTTTGGAATTTGGTGTTTTTGCAGATTAAAAATTTGGTTTCTGCGTATTGCTGTACCAAGATTACAGGAAAATTCGAGTTGTCGCTTTCTTTACGCAATCGTTTAAATTGGGATAAACTGCGAAGTAAGTATTAAGGGTTTTTTCTTCTGAAAAAAACTCCCATAAGCGGAAAATTCTCTGTAATGAAATTTTAATGGAACACGAAGATTCTCTCTTGTTCTTTGTTGTGCTTTCGTGATTAATAACCTGATTATCTTTAAAAAATCCTCTCGATGAGTTCGATGTTGCACTTCCTGTCGTCGGACAGCCTTCGTTGACTTCACCAATGGTCCTTTCCCTGCTTCTCTTCTCAATTTTGAAAAAGACATCCAGTTATTACTTTAACTTGTGCCATTTGCAATGACACTTAGAATTGCATTTGAATGGCAGCTGATGATGCTTACCTAGCAGGCGAAATATATACTCTGATAAGATGGTAGTGTCCAGTGGCGGCTCGTGGTGAAAATGGCCGGGAGGGCTGCGAAATTTCATTTCTGGTTGAACATATAGGATTGTCGCCCTGGCTGTTTTTATAATCAATGGCGTTTCCAGTCACTCCAGCAGTCCTAATCTTATCGAACTCGTAATTTTCAGTTGTCCTTATTGATACACAGAAAACATTTACTTCTGTTTAATGAAACCAAACCCTAAAGCGTAAGCACGAACACAAAAGAATTAAACCGGTCCCATCAAAAATATGACACATAACCAGTGCTACCAAAGCGAGAGTCGAACCCAGCACCACTCGCATACTAAACTTCGAACATTTCACTGGACTACTAAAGCGTTACTGTTAACAGGACAAAGCTTAGCATTTTATTCAAACCGTGTCATGGCAGCAGACCTAGGCTATAAGAGCCACTTTCGTTGAGCTGGTACTTTAATCATACTCTTCGAAATAAAGTTGAAATTTTCCAAAAAATTTCAAGCAATTTATGATTTTACACAAATGTCTGTTTTTTTAACTGGATTGTTATGCTTTTCCAGTAAAAGTTTGTATCCTGAATCAATTACAGCTGCAATATTCACCTTACCAAAAATTAAAGGTCTACTCGAATGCTTATAGGCTTGCCAGATTTTTCATGATTCAAAATTTTCACATTTCAAGTTTTAAATCAGTCACACCTTTTGTTGTCCAAGAATGATATCCATCAACTACTGCCGTACATCTTCAAACGCCAACCCTAGACAGCTCATCAGTTAGCCTACTGTTGCAAGCTGCACTGGTGCAGATGAACGAAGGGCTGTATTTTCGCAGCCCGAGATTGGCCACCAGATTTGAATCCAATGCCGCCAATATCGCCAAAGTACTAGTAAAAGCATTGTTTAGACTTAGTTACAAAATTCAATATCCAAGAAAATCAGGCAGTAAAAAACAGTCAAGATCATATTTACTCCTTTTTTTCTTTAAAAATTCATCGTCAAAATAACAAAAACGCTTTGCGATAGGCGGATATACCACCATGTTTCTTGTAGCCAGTTGTTTGGTTTCTTTCCTTTAGGGCTGTGCCGAAAACAACCCCGAAATCGCCAAATTCACCGGCAAGTGTGCTGAAAACATCATCGCATAAGCGGCGTCGTTGGAAAGAGCGAAACATTGGTTTTGTTGAATTCCTAGGAAACGTTGAGCCAAAATGGTGTCGGAAGTACCGAAAATGATTGTGTTGTGAAATTTCGTAACTAAATCCTAACTTAAGGCGAGTTTGGCCGTTTGGCGGAATCTTTTGGCTTACATTTTTCAGAGAGGGCTGCAGCCCGTCTAGACGAGCCACCCCTGGTAGTGTCTGATTCTTGGCTGGAAAAGGATTTCTTTCGATAGACAGTGACACTAAGATTTCTTTAAAAGTTTGTCCACAACTTCGGATATACCGGTAACGTCAGCAGTTCTATAATACATACCAATCATCTTCCCCAGCTCTCACCTTCGACCAGCGATAAATTTTAGCGAATATACTCGAAAACATGTCATAGTGACTGCGATAAATTACAGGGCGTTTTGGCAGCAATGTCTACATACATGGCCCATGCCGTCGCTTTCGCGGCGATCAGAACGACGAAGACACGAGAACATTTTGTGGAAAGTTCTTATACAACGCAATTGCGAGTACAGACAATGCGCAACACAAAAATTGTCCTTCCAGTGGCATCGAAGATCGCCCGGGCAGAGATTTGTTTAAGGTGTTGAAGAGATCGCCCATTTCTCAACCGCACACACTTGGTCTTCGACGAGGTTATTCCGATGATAAGGCAGTAGGCAACACGACCGGACTCCGATGAAGATTGCATCCGCATTGGAGAATTTCCCTGCTACAGTCATGATAGCAGACTGAAGCAAGTTCCAATTTTTAAGGTCTAGGCACGGCACGACCCGGCCGAGATTCGAACCACACGAACAACGACCTACCAGACATGAAGCGAGCGCTCTAACCAGTAGGCCACACGTCCAGCAATGTCTAATTTAGGCCAATTACATGGGAGTTTGCAGAAAATTTTCCATTGGGTTAAAGCCATACGGTGGCCAGTGGGCCCCCCTTCACCTAAGTTTTCCCACCCTGGATCAAACTTGTAGTTACGCCACTGGCTAAAGCACTAACTGATATTTAGTTCGAGCTTTGGTTTGGAATCTGTGTCATTAGTGCAATAGACAGGGGTGACGGAAAAGCTAAATCCCAGAAACTTTGTAAATACCACCATCATGGCACAAGCGGTTTACCTTCAGTGCACACGATTCACATGAAATTTAACTCTAGCTGCTCTACTTACCGAAGTGAGATGAAACTAGGACAAACTAACCAAATGCTGTATCCAAATCTAAATGAGCCGTCAAATTGAAGTGTAATAGCAAAGTAGGTTGAAATCAGTTGAGAGACAAAATTAAACGACCTATCACTGTGTTGAAGTCAAGAAAAATCATCACCGAAAACTAGCGTATTAAGTGGAAGCAGGAAGGTTTGGAAGCTTTATTAAACAGAAGAAACTCTGCTACCGCCAATGCCTGTGAAAGTTCGTAGAGCACTCCTGTGCTCTGTTTGGTTGAAAACGAGCTCTTTACAACGCACTTAATGTCCAGCAGTGGTGTAGTGCTGCCGGATCTCCGCTCTGCCACATCTACCAGTGAATGATTAGTCGTTGCCCACAAATATAAGCGAAAATGCCCAGCAGATCTCCGGCACCTATCAAATTGCCGCTACACCCCTGATTTCCAGGCGCAACATCACAGAGGGCTTTGCAAAGACAGTGTTATAGCAATAAAGGTGTTGGTCGGTGGTGTGGTCTATTTTCTATATGTACCCAGGCATGTTCTTGTGAACGTGGTGATGATTTTCAAAATTGTGCATAGTTTAAATATACAGAAGTAGCGTAGTTTAATCTACAAGTTTTTGCCACCTGTTAATTCGAACAAAACTTGACTATTTTTTCTTAAGTTTCAGAAATTTCATGCGAAGTGGAACATATCACAATGCTGTAGCTTCATCATAGGCTATATGCGGTAGTTAAGATAGTTAACAAATGAGCAAAATAGCACTGGATAAGAGGACAACAAAACTTACAGAAAGCACAAACATTCGGCAATAACTATGCAATGGGACAAAGGCACGTGACGGGCACGTGAGTAATACTGGTCAGTGGTTGGTGTACTTGGGCAGGGGCGTAACAATGGGGGGAGGGTGGCGCAATTCCCCGGGCGTCGAGTCACTATGGAGGGGCCGAATCACTGCGGGGGCGCCGAAAAGTCCCAACAATGTCACAAGTACTTTCTTCAATACAGTACATTTGCTTCCGAAAGACCTCAGGTTCAAACATGGGGGGGGGCGCCAAACTTGCTTCTTGCCCCGGGCACCATCTGACCTCGTTACGCCCCTGCACTTGGGATAGCTAACATCAAATCAAATTTGCACACAGGCCAATATGCTGGCAGTGTTCCATCTGACCACACTTGACCATTGGCATAGCGAACAAATGACCACACCTCATATGTTTTCTGATCCTACTGTTGAAATAACATTTATAATAGGGAAGAACCATTAAGTTTCGGAAATCATTTGGTACTTACTCAAGGTTGCCAGATGTCCTTGAGCGCAAAGGATTGTCCTTGAATTTGCTATCAAAACGCGTTATGTCCTTGATTCTTGAAAAACATCTTGTTGTCCTTGAATATTTTCCGACGTCCTTGAAAATTCTTGAATATTTTTAAAATTGTTCATTTAAGAACTATTGATTACGTTGAACATCCAAGAATCAAAATGAACAATTTAAATGAACAGGGCAATGTATAGATTTGTTCCATCTTAAACAGTTGTGTAATAAAAGTAAATTATGGAAGAAAGGTTGTGCCGTCATAATACGTTTTGTTTATCTTTCAATCTCGTACATGGTTAACATAGCCTGGCTTGCCCATACGTGATTCAAGCTTTCTGAAAGTAGCCCACCGCACCCAGTGGCGTGCAGAGGGGGGGCAAACGGGGCGACGGCCCCGTGCTTCCAAAGCAAGGTGGGCATCCAAAGAGTGAAACTGCAAAAACTAAAATGCTGTAGCAAGATGATTTTTCCTATTGTAATGTAAGGCTACTAACACATGCTGCATTGATTTAATTTTTCGAAACTTGTGTTCTTTGTCAACACTAGTTTTTACGTACAGTACTCAAACGCCAGTAATTCTCACATTTCTCAATACCAGGGACCAATACTCTTGGTGTGCGGCGCACAACCAATTAAAACTGATCGTGACGTGACTTTGCCCAGATCAAGCTATCAAAGGAAAACCACAAAAAAGGATTGAAAAATAATTAGGCCGTTTAATTGATTTTCTGATCCAAGTTTCAAAATTGTCCTATTTCACCTTGCTTGGCTTAGCTGAGTTTTTCACGCATCATTAGTTTCCCGTTTCGTTTTTTGATGTGGCAACTCTGGGTGCGCTGATGCAACTCCACACACGTGCTTGCAATATGCGCATCAATTCGAGCTTCGTCACTAGTTGGCAGTTCAGGCGGATTCAGTCCCGTCGCCACGGGGGTGCTTTAGTGGGCTTCACCCCTCCAGAAAAAGCCCTAAGGCCCCAAAATTAAAATAGGAAACACTACAAATCACTGGAGATTTTAACAAATTTTCACTATCAAGCCTCCCTGCACAAACGTAAAGCCCCCCTTAGTGAACACTTTCTGGCCACGATTCCGGCGGCGTATTAACCATAATGGGTCACACAAACGCGTATCTGTTCTGTCCCCCAGTAGTTGTACATATAACAGCCACATAAATAAAGACGAAGGTTTTCTTCCGTCCTTAATGCACATTTTCAACTCTTGTGTAGGCTAGTTCAGCACGTTTCAAACTGTCAATCCGTGGTGTCCGCCATTCCAACCGCATGCCTTCTCTGCTCGACAGCTATTCGACGAGACATTCGCGCAGCCATTTTTTAAACGCGTGATCTGTCCCATCGTAGCGTTGAGTGTGTTTTACTGCACTCTTTGAATGCGCAGCCTTATATTTTTGCTGTTGTGAACTGCTCTGACGTAGCAGTGAGTGTGTTCTACTCCCCTGTTTTAACGCGTTGCCGGATATTTTTGCAGTTACGAACTGGTCTGTCTTAGCGTTGAGTTCTGTGTTTTGCTCCGGTCTCCTAACTTGGAACGCTGATTAATTTATGTGTGTTACAGTGACACATTGTAGGCTACCAGGGGTGTAGTGCTAAAAAAAGGGGTGTGGGAAAGCCGTTCCCCCACCAAACAAAAAGGAAGACTGCACCAAACTGTTCGAATAAAGTGAGCATTCGCCTAAAATAATTTCCACACTGGATCTTCCTGTTTCACTTTTGACTTTTGACTAGCAGTACGAATCTACGTGTCGCTAGCACATCTGTCAGATCGCATCCATATTTTAATGTAATCTAGTGCACAAGGTGTGGGAACGCCGTTCCCACGCGTTCCCACCCCACCACACATTGTATGTTACAGTAACGAATAAGGAGAGTGCGTGTAGAATAATATGCACGCTGTGTAAACAAATTTCACCAAACCAACGCCAAACGTCAAAATGACGTCATATTGTGACGTCACAAACATCGTATATCCAGTTACATCGAGCACCATACGCCCCTCCACTGCTCACCACGAGTATCTGTTAGAAGGGCATGCAATCAAGTAGTCGTCCCAGGCATCACCAGACCTCTTCTCGTCACTGACTGTACCTCATTGAAACAGTGTCCTTGAAAGAATTTCAAGTGATCTGGCAACCCTATACTTACTGGACCTTAACTATGCAATTGAATCTGTTCTGTGTCACTTCTGACAACGCGTCATGCACATTTAACAAGCGTCCATACCAGTAGCGTCAAAGAACTATGATTTATCTTGCGGAAATTTGTCGCCCGCTTTTCATGACATTAAGATGCATATTTCTTTTTGCTGTTTCGTCAATAAATAAAAACGTTTAATTATTGTATATCTTTGAATGTTTATTGCTGGCGCGTCGCAAGTTCAGCAAACTTTTCCAAAGGCGTCGCAGTAGAAAAGTATGAGAACCACTGCTTAATCTTTGTCATCAGCGTTGGTGATGTAAAAGAGCGTCACCTCTTAACATCCCACAGTCACTGAATTGTTATCAACTTTGGGGTGACTACCCAGAGGTAGCATTTGTGTTCACAGATCCATCATGTGTTCTTGGAGCTGACAAAGACCCCATCAATCGTCATATTTTGCGTAGTACACCTACCAACTTATAATGGCGTGATTGCTGGCGTTGGATATTGATTTATAACAGGGATTTTATCTTTGTAGTGAGGTAGTCGCTGTTTCAAGTGTAAATACTACATCCTAATCAGAGCATTTGAAACGTAGAGCAATTTTGTAAATAAATACAAATATATACTTTCGCTGGGTGACGTAGGCTGGGTCGCTGGGTGACGTAGGCATCCGTCAAACTCATGCACATGGGTGTCAGAGGGGGGCAGGGGGCACTTGCCCCCATGAATTTTGAAATTTGACATTTTTCTATTACTTTTTTAGCAAAAAAGATCGTATTCTTAGTTTCGAGAAGGAAAAATGAAATTTCATCACTTTTGGCCTCCCTGGAAAAATTTTTATGGTTACCAGTGGAAAAATTCGCTAATGGCCACCCTTGGAAAAATTCCTTCCGACGCTCATGCTCATGCAAAGAGCTTTATTTCCTTGTAAACATGGAATTCATCTTCATTCGCTTTGTTATCTTATGTTATTTTAATATAAAATACTATGTTTGTGTTGTTGCTTCTGCTTTTTGCACTATCTACGTATTCCTTGCTTTTTCATTCTCAAAATAAAGGTTGAACATCTTGGAGCTCACTGCGTTTTACTGTTCATGAACAGATCAAAGGCGTGACGCTGTTTGTGAGTCAGACAAATGTTTCCGAAGCAGAAACGACAACGTTTCATCCAAACATTCAAGAAGCGTACAAGCACCGGCACTAAGTGGAATTACGCCTTGTTGTCACCAAATATAGTTGAGGTGCCTTCGCTTGCATCAACATATAAATGACTCCATTTTGCTGCGTGATATAAAGTGTATGGAAATTATCAGACGGGTTTATAACGTTCAAGTAAGGGTAGTATTGCGTTCAACGTTATGAAAAAACCTACAAACAATATTGGACTTAGTAGAGTTCTACAATGTTTGTGATGAACGCACTTTGTGCTGAGCTGGTCGAGAAACTGAAAAATAAATTTGTTTTCATAGATGGCTTTTCTTTGGGTGTTATAACATCAGTGAAAATTTTAAGCGCCTGAGGTCTGTGCTTTTGCAAAACTTTCTGGTTGTTGGAATTACGGCCTGAAGCATTTTATCGCTTCTCAAAAACTATGATTTCAACTAGGTGTGATTTGTTTGTTTCATTGATTGTAAATAATAATTATTTATTTCTTGCGACTGTTAACAAAACTAACAGATTTACGTTAAGGTGGACTTTGCCACAAGCTGTAAAAAGTTTTTATTACATGTCATTTCCGATAAAAATAAATGATGCGGTTTTCGAAAAAACCAATGTTATTGATCGCACAACGCCACTGTAACTAATAAAATGTTAGCTTGTTGATGGGCGTCAAAAACTCTGGTTTTGTCACGTTTTTTGGATAATTTTGGAAGAAATTTTTATAATGTTGATTTCATCAGATTTGCAAAGAACATGTTTCTGACGTGCCACAGGAGAAGACTGTGTATAACATGTGAGTTATAAACTAACTTAGCGTTGAAGAGATAAAGTTACTAGCTTGTCCTTCGTCCAATTCTAACCCTAGTATACCATTCACGTGGAAACACTACTGTGGTAATGTCTCCCATCCTCTGTCATAAGCTTTCTTTTTTGAATAAGAAACGTTGTTTAAAACTTGGTATCACCCATAGCGTTTCAACACATGTTTGTGTTCGGGCATCAAACGATAACCACAGTTGTATTTAGTTTTTCTCTGAAACATTTCAATCGATTGCCGTATTTTGAAAGACTTGAAGTAACATCGCAACTACGGCCATTAAAACATGTCTCCCAATCAGAAATTTTCCAATCTTCTAGTAACTTCACTCCACACAAAATATTCTTTTTCTAATGTAACTACCTGTTTCACTGCATGAGTAAAGAAATCACCCAGTCACTTTATGTGTGTTTATTGGCAACAACCGACAGTCTTCATGCGTGGGACAGGTTTTGAGCTTCAGATCAATCGAAAGTTTTCCTGAGATCTTACAGGAAATCATCTTGTAAGCGAGAAAGGCTTTGCGTTGTTGGCCTTTCTTCAGTTTGTAAACCTAGTGAAGGGATACGTCTTGGCTAAATGCTGCCTAGTTGCTTGGATACCTCTAACGTGTTATTGAAGTAAATCACTCCAACGATTAAAGCACTGTTGAGAAATTTAATAACAGGAAAGAAATGAAACAAAGCTGTTTCAAGCTGAACACGTCCCCACCTGCAACACCAACAATGACCAAAACCTAACCCGTTATTACCCTCTCTCCGTACCAAGACGAGGTCGCGTGTCAAAGCGCAGAAAGTTAATTGCAAACTATGTCTCGACTCGGATGAATACATCGGTCGTTGGCACTTCGCAACCGCTGCATCAAAGAGGTGCCGACGCGTGTGACTGAACGACTCTTACAGCAAGACGCGGTCGCCACTGGTTGTTGTTTCCAGCAACTGCATCTTCTTTGCACGGGATGCAGATCGTTCTGAGCTGTTTCTAAATCCGTACAGACCGTAAATCAAGAAACCTGGAAAATGACACACGAGGTTAGCGTTCGACCATGCTCGGTCACGGTTGGCAGAGCTCATGAGTCAATCATTTCCCACCAATCGCCATCCAGATCGCAAATCGTATCCAGGTCTCGTAGCTCAGTTCACACATCAGGTAGATATTGCAAAGCGCTGACACAACTGGAAGTACTGGAACTAAAGGAACCTGAGAAATTCAAAAAGCTTTACAGTTAAAGCTGGCAATACACGTTGGTTTGTTTAGCGCGTCACAAACAAGACTTCTCCATTTGCGACATTTCATGATCTTTCACATTTTGCTGTTGACATTGTTCGTAAAAAATCGGTGCGAAAATATATGGGTTGAAAGCAGTTTGAACAAAGAAATCAGGTCTTTTCACATGTCTTATGGAAGCAAAACGCAGTTGTCTGAAACATTGATTAGTACTGCAGCATCTACACCTCAGACTTATTCCCTCGCAAAAAGTAGAATGAATTTTATGAAGAAAGCAATGTTTCCAGTCCTGTCCCAAACAAAAATAATCTTGTCGGTGAATGTTTTTGCTCAAATCAAATGTGCAACTTCAAATTAAAGAAATAGCATAAAAACAAAAAAACTGTCAGCAATGCTACCAGAAGCTGCTAGCTTGTACCTTTAAAAAAGTTTCGATAGGTTCACTCTTGTTTCTAGTGAACCATCAACACGCGGAAAAGTCAACAAATGCGCGATTGCTGGTTGTCAAAGAAAATTGTAGTATTATAATAACTGCCTGGTAAATAAGATTGTATTAGAACATTTAAAATAGTTATTATTTTTAGAAAAAGACATTCTTTTTGACGTAATACTTCACGGAATAATGACAACAACAAAAATTGAACCATTATATACATTGACAGTTGAGTAGAAAAACATCTGAGTTTAACGAACTTTTGAATACAATTCTATGGTGACTGCCTTGATGTGGTTTTATATATGTGAACATCTGCAAGAACATAAATAATATTCCATAGCAGCAGTCAGTTTAAGACATAAACCACTAAGCATTGAACAAATTTATCACAGAGTGTTTGCAAAGATGGCTTAGTTTAGAAATGACTGCCATAAAAAATGCAGCAGGAAGTTGATCAGCATTTCGAGCTTTAGGAATAGAAACGTTCTTCCACAAAGATGGAATACAAACCGCTGTGCAAAGTATGAAATACAATTAAGGTGTCCTTTCTGGTGAGTATTTATTTCAATAATGCCTATATTGCAAATAATGATGTTGAGGATTCAGACAAACAACTGACATGCACACACAAGTATAATCTTTGTAACCCTACAGCAGGGGTCACCAACAGGGGTCACCAACAGGGGTTACCAACATGGAGCCCGCGGCACCAGGTCGTCCGCACGGACCTCGTGGGTCGCCCACGAGCTTGTTCTGACAATAGCATAAACATGATCAGTGTCTTCGCTTTGATGAATATCGTTAATTTTTATGAATGACACATAATTGAAGACAAATTGAGCAAATTTTTATTTCAGAAGTGTGTGTATCAAACCGGTAACCCTTCGCATGAATCTGTACCAAGAAGTAACTCTCAGTTTCAAAAAGGTTGGTGACCCCTGCTCTATACTGATTTTCAGTTCTTAAACCTATGGCAAAATGAAACTTTACTCCGGACATTTTTTAACTGAACGGCGAGTGCGGCAAACCTTTGTTGTGAGAAAGAGTGGAAACAATATAATTATGGTCGTGACGACACTCTAGAGTTGAAGAAACCAAAGTTTAGTTTGTTGGTCGCTGCCAATATCTTGATGATTTTTTTATACTAAGTATCAATTCTGTTATCAAAGTGTATTTTGAATGTATATCAAGCTTGGTCATAAAACGCGGTCGCTCCACCGATCTCAGCGACTGCCAGGTCACTTTAAAGAAGGTCTTTCCTACGTTCACTGCAGAAACATTTTCGCTAAGAGTGGTTGCTCAAGCACATGTTAAAACAGTGGCGCAGCCAGTCAATAATTTTGGTGAGTGGTAAAATGTTTAATTTCAGGCAAATAACACCATTTTTTTGAGAAACCGCCTCTCAAAATGCAAAATGACTATACACGCCAAAATTTTGGGGGGCCCTACCTCCTGTCCTCCATGGCTACGTCTATGTGTTAAAATCAAGAAGAAACAAGTTCACGCGAATTCTTTGCCAGTGCCATTAACAGCGCTGACAAGCTCGGAGCATTTTACTTTAAACTGTTCGATAGCGACACCTGATGACGTATGCCTTGAAAAAATTTGAAGCTAATGGAAAACTTCCAGAAACTTTGATAAATGTTTACTCTTGCTCAGTTGGCTTGACTGCCATTAAAATTTCTGGTAGCTAAAGTATAATTTTTCATGCAATAACTGTAATTATATTTTTAAAAACTATATGCTTCAGCCATCGTGCTCTTATTTATCGAAGCTTGCAGGATGACGCATTGGCTCCTCCGAAAATTTTTTTTGCTTTCTTAAAGTTTCAAACTTGAACAAAAATTATGACCAAACTACACGCGAGTGATGCAAAACCTGAGTGTTCAGAAAAAACAAGGAAAGAGAGCGTTCCCACAGTTGAATAACACTATTTGTACAATTCTCTACAGCAGTAATCAATGGCGATAGAAATCGCCACCTTTCTTCGCAGCTGCAGCTTGTCTGCAAGATTTTGCGTCATTGTTCAGATCAGTCAACGACCTCAAACTTGTTTCTTGTTAATGATTTCTTGAAAAAAAGTTTTGTTGTTTGCTCAAGCAAGTTTCTCAGAACTGTCTGGTAAACAAGCACAACACCACATCAGTTCGCACAAACATGGCGATGAAATAACTTTGATTAAGCTGCTTGTAAAAGATACCAACGTTCAGCCCTGACCTTCTACCTTGGAACCAGCGATTCCGTTGCTAATCCTGCAAAAACCAGGTCCAATCAAGAACCAATATGATCAAAAACAAACGAATGCCTTTCTGATCTGACGTCAAAGTTGCAGCATTTCCCAAGTCTTCCTACATCCAGGCCCGTAACCAGGGGGGCGCAGGGGGGTGAAGCACCCCCTAGACAATTTTTCGCCCCCTCTGGAAAAATGTGTTGGACATACTTTAAAAACATTGGACATAGTTCAAAAAATTTGGGCCCCTCTCGGAAAACTCTTCGTTCCTCCTGGTGTCCCAAGCTGGTTACGGGCCTGCCTACATCTTGGCGTTACTGCACAGGCGCAATCTTAACCTAAAATGACCTTTTCCAACGCATCGATGCTGAGCGAAGCACACGCAACAATTTTGTGCAAATGCTCACCGCCTCTCTGTGTGGTGTAAGTCTAGAAAGCAACCCCTGCAATTCCCATGCTACTCTAGAGCATATTTTTGCCCATCAACAACCAAAAATAGGTCTTTCTTTCAAGACACTTTGCTCTGTAGATTAACTTAAGGTTAACTCTGAAATATTTAAGAAAGTTTTTATCAGTTCTTTCCATGTATTTTGTTGGAAATGAAATTCATCTTTTTTGCTGCAGCAGCCACAACGCGACTAGACCCGCTTTCCTCAACATGAACAGAATGCTTTTTTCTTGATTCAACAACAACGTGGTTTATGACAGATGCTCATTACCAGTTGAACCGAGTTACCTGTCCACGCGTTGCTTGACTGACTTACTGAGAGCTCTGGAAAAAATTTTTGAGACCAATAATAAACATCATTCATGATAATCTCCAACTCCTGTAGCATCCTCCACCTTAAATATCGTTTCCAGATTAATTTTTATTTTCCGCTACTACTTCACTTTCGCAAACTTAACTCTGCCTGGTTTGCAAAATTATTGATAATCATTAACAAAGTGTTTTTTCATGCGTGTTTCGTCTTTCTGTTTTACTGCTCGATCAGACACAACAAGAATCTGCTTTTCAGGTTTGCGTTTGCCCTTAATTATTGTAAAAACCCAAACTAGACATTTGAAAAGCTTTGTCAGTGAAAATACCCCACTGAAGGCTTTAGCAAATGACACAAACCTGATCCTGTAGATAACTGGTGTTCGTTGCAATCTTCACAAAATATTGGACTTGGCACAGTGGAGATCTTGTACCCCTGGCAGTGGAACCCGACGAGAATGTCAAAACACTTGAATTTTATCAAAACCTCCAGTATGGTTATATAGCACCAATGCTTTACGTTGTTGATTCTTATGGAACTTCTCAACAATTCCACCAATTACCGCGACCGAGCAGTGACAATAATCGAAAAGGTTATAGATCGTGTTTACACGTCAGCACAAAGAAAAGCATTTCACACAAAGTATGCTGAAGCACAGCTCTAACTGTTACAACTTCTACCTCACCTTGAATGAACATTCCGAGTTCGACTGAGGCTGTCTGATGATAACAACTGTCACAAGAAGAATTACAAGAGCAGAGATGCAGCAGACGACTATGGCCAGCGTATTGGGCATGGAGTTGAAATTCACAATGGTAGCACAGAGCGCGAAACTCATGATGCCTGGAATGTAAGTTTGTGTTGTGAAGTTGCTTTTAAGGTATATAAACAGAACTACAACAGCGTCTTCTTTCAGCAAACAGTTCAAGAAACCGTTTGAAACAAACTTATCATAATAGCAATTTGCTAAAACCTGCAATCATAGCACATCCATAAACCAGATTTCCAGAACTGTTGGTTGGTGTTCTGTTTGGTGACGTCAGCAATCTTCGCACAATTGAAACATTTTTTTCATCCAAAGCTACCTTTTGCTCCCTTTCATTAGGAAGGTATCTGAAAGAAGTACATTGAATTGATTTTTTTTACCTTTGCATTTGAAATTTTGTCTGGAAGTGTGACGTCACCATGACGTCCACTAACGTCAATATGACGCCATACAAAATTTCAAATGCCGAAGCACCTATTTTGGTTCATAAGGAAATTACACGAATATCGTTTTACTCAGTGAACTATTTAATATGTGTATTGTTCACGGGTATATACCCAATTCCTGTTTAAACACAACAATAGTTCCCATAAGCAAAAACAAGAATGGGAATATGTCTGACACATCAAATTACAGACCAGTGGCAGTAGCCACATTGGTGTCAAAGCTACTTGAGCACTTCATATTATC